>TARA_R110002096_G_scaffold289737_1_pt1 | contig 20836 bp, 14 predicted proteins | sample TARA_R110002096 | Tara Oceans TARA_R110002096 (sample SAMEA4397295) | marine metagenome | biome: Polar Biome; feature: [DCM] deep chlorophyll maximum layer (ENVO:01000326); material: water (ENVO:00002006), including particulate matter (ENVO:01000060) such as... | depth 35 m
ACAAAACAAGGTGCAGGGAATTGACTATGCCTATACCTTAGAAGGATGGCTAAAAACCATAAATGCAGGACATAAAAATGCCGATATAGGCGATGATTTCAATAAAAACAACCCCTATGCTGCCGATGCCTTTGGGATGGAACTCAAATACAATCAATTTGATTATAACCCAATTGGCGGTAATTCTAATTTTTTAACCAACGCCGATACTGTATCTGAAATTTCCGACCTCTACAATGGCAACATCTCTGCAATTAGCATGCACAACCAAAGCATGAGTTATGGCAAGCAATTTAGATACGACCAATTGAACCGCTTGCGCTCCATGCGAGAAAAATCGATCGATGAAACAAGCCTTAACTGGTTGGGAGATTTGGCAGCAGGCTATCTATCCTTTTACAATTACGACCCAAGTGGAAACCTAACTCATTTACAGCGATTCGACGGACAAGCTGAGCGCCATATGGACGACTTTTTCTATCACTATGCCCCTGGCACAGACCAACTCACCCACGTAATAGATACTGTAGACCCTGATGCATTTGACAACGATATTGATAATCAATTAGCCGACAACTACAACTATGATAAAATCGGCAATTTAACTGCTGATGTTTCTGAAGATATATGTTACATAGGATGGTATCCTAATGGTAAAGTGGAAAAAATTATTCGCAATCATCCAAATAGAGAACGCAACAACCTTTATTTTGATTACGACCCTATGGGCAATCGCATTAAAAAGCGTGTTACATTTATGGAAGAAGGCAGATATTATGTAAAAAGCACCTATTACATAAGAGATGCTCAGGGCAACATTATGAGTACGTATGATGAGAGAGATTGTAATTTATTTTTAGGTGACGACAGCACGGGTGTGCATTATTACCAATACTCGCACAGTTATTTGGATTATACCCAAATGGCGATGGATTCGGTAACGGCTGACAGTGTATTTTGGTTTTTGGTAGAAGATTTTAGCCGAAAAGATCAGTTGTGGGATGAAGCAACAGCTTTATTGCCAATTATTAATGGCATAAAGGACACTATTATAGCTTGCATGAACTTGGAAGATTATTTAAATTTTGTGCCACAAGCCCGCAGTCGTTTATTGAATGCCAACCCGACCGTCTATGCGGATTACATGTACAACAATAACCTGAGCAACTTTGTAAGCTTAATGAACGACCGCAATGAAGTAGCCATACAGTACTTAATTAATTCAAACACCATTTTTGATTTTTATTCTGACATCAATGATAATTACGACCTTGTTTACGGTGGTGGCGACAGCTATGAATTAGAATTTTACCAACACAACAGAAGTGTTATTGCTTCAGTATTTCACAACATGTCTTTAGTGATGAGTGTATTGGAACTTACTTCAGGGCAATACTATGATTTACAAGATGCTATAAATGACCCGAACTATGCTTTGAGTTTATTGATTAGTTTAATGCAAGATTTAGAGCAAAATTACCTTCAGAGTCAAACAGAAAATGCCAGCACACAAGAAATAATGCGCATGATTAATGCCTTGCTGCTGCTGATTGAGTTTAACGACGGAGATCTTGATAATGTGTTGAGCTCCATCACAGACATACAGTATTTTTACGATGCTCTTTCTTGGATGCAGCCCGACTATGCTGAGCAGATGAACGCTTTGCTGTGGCAACTCTATTTTATAGATGCGAATCAAATTAACAAAGGGCAATTGGGAGCTTATGCACCGGGCTCGTTTGTGAAATGGACAGCCGACACCGATGGAGAGTTACTTACAAAATGGTTGTATGTACCTGAAGTTAGTGCTAACATTCGAGCTATTTTTAGCGGCTATTTTACCGGCGGACAATTGAACACATCAAGCAATTATTTTTCAGGCGGAACAGCCCGCCCGTACGTAAAAACAGCACTTTTGCGGCATGTGAACAATGTTCATGTAAAAAATGCGCTTTTGGCATTAGAAAGTATTTCCTTAAATTTATTGCTTCAAACAGAAAGCACAGCGAGTTTAGTGAATTATTACAGTACTTATTTTCCAAAGAAAGTGATTAAACAAGCATTTTATTACGATAGTTTACAACTAAGTTTTGACGGATTTCCGCATTACAATCCACTATTGTATGCAGCTGAGTTAGAGAGCAGATTTGGAATTCAATTCGACAGCATGCCTGCTTGTTCTTCTATCACCAAATACATGCTTCCGAGAACGTATGATATCTATGGAAGTAGCCGTTTAGGTACTATGCAGGCAAGTTCTAAAAGAAAAGATGGAGATAATTTGTACAGCAGAAAACTTGGTGGTAAAGGATATGAAATAACCGACCACTTAGGAAACGTTCATGCTATTATTTCAGATAGAAAACTCTGGCCGCAAGATACAACTATGGATGGTTTTCAAGCGGAAGTGCTTAGTAGGACTGATTATTGGCCCTTTGGAATGGAAATTAATGGAAGGAGTGATAGTAGTTTTAGCTCATATGGCTTTAATGGAATGCTTCGTGATAATGAAACTAGAGGAAATGGGAATAGTTATACTTCTTATTGGAGGCAGTACGATTCAAGGCTTGGAAGATGGTTAAGCAATGAGCCAAAACCTGTGGCATGGGAAAGTACCTATGCCTCATTTAGGAATAATCCTGTTTATTTCGCTGACCCAAACGGCGATTGGCCAAAATGGTTGGGAGGGAAGGAGAAACGGAATAGTGTGAAGAACAATAGAAAGGCAAATAGAACTGGATTTGGCGATAGGCTCAAGAAGTTCTTTGGTGACGCATTTAAAGGTGGCGGAAATAGTTCGTCAAGTCCACAAGATACTCAAGAACCGCCACCAGGTTGGGTGTCAAGTATCCCTGAAGTAGTGATTGAAGCTGACAGGAAAAGAAGTGGGTTTAGGAATTGGTGGAAAAACTCTACTTCTTATTTCAGATTTAATACGGAAGTCACCTATGGAGCTCAAGCAGGAGTTGATTTCAAGGCTTTAGGATTAAAAGCGTCTCTTTATGGAAATATGGGAACAGAGAAATGGGTTGGATATTCGGCAGAACAAGAAAATAATTCTGATAATCCTTGGAATACTGAATTTGAATATATGGGAGATGATGACAATAAAACGATGACTGAGGGTTTCTCAGCAGGATTTATAGGAGGGTATGAATATGAAAAAGAGTACCAACGTGCATGGAAAGGGGTGAATCAAGGAGCGATAACAAATGTTTCTACTACTGAAACTGTTTCTTTAGCAGTAGTTAATGTAAGTACTACCTATCATCAAAAGGATGAAGAACAGAGTAGGAATAAAAAGGCTAAGAATAAGTCTTTTCTTTCATTCTCTGCTAAATTAGCTGCCCTAATTGGACTAGAAATAAGCATTGAAATTGGAGTGAAAGATGAAGAATAGGATAGCGATATTATTAGTATTTCTAATAATAGCATGTAAATCAAAACAGAATGAATCAGTAGTTAATTTAATTAATTATGAGTATGAAAATGTCTCTTTCATTGCTCCAGAATATTGGAAACCTTATTTTGTAGAAAAAGGCTTGATTTCTTTCAAAAACGAAAAGTCAAAAAACGACTCATATAATTCAAACTTCACAATTATAACATTTGCAGATGACTCAGTTGCAATAAATAAAGATATAGACCAACTTGTAAGAAAGAATATGTTAGAACTCAATGAGGTATATGCAAAATTTAAAGTAGTCAGATATGATACTATTAAGAATGCAAGTTATAAGGGTAGAAAAGTTTCACTTACTGCTATAACTCCTCAACAAGATACTATAGGTAGTTTAATATATTTTTTAAATAATGGTGAGCGATTAACTATTGCGTCATTTCAAGGTTTAAATCATAATGGTTCTTTTAAAAATTTAACTCCTGAATTAGGCAATATTGCAATGTCAATCAAATTCTAATGAAATATATTTCAATAATTGGTATGATAGGTGCTTTTGGTGCTGTTTGGTATTTCCTAATTGAAAAGACACGAATTCATAATCAATTACTTTCTAATTATGAGTTGAGTAATGTTAAGAAATATATTTATTTGGCAAATCCATTTGTAGTAAAGCTGCCTGACAGTGTGAAGAAAAAAATGCTAAATGAACTAAAAAATAAAGCTTCTAAATGTATTATAGGTTGGATTTTAAGTCTGTTTTTATTTTACTTCTTCCTTTACCTGTTAGTCTCATTAGAATAATATAGCTATTTGGTGGATTGGTGGTTAACATTGAAACTTTAATAAAACTTCCGAACAAAATGATTTAAATAACTGAATTCAAAAACACAAAGTGATTAAACAAGCATACTATTATAATAACCTGCAACTAAGTTTTGATGGTTTTCCGCATTACAATCCTTTGTTGTATGCAGCTGAGTTAGAGAGCAGATTTGGAATTCAATTCGACAGCATGCCCGCTTGTTCTGCTATCACGAAATACATGTTACCAAGAACGTATGATATCTATGGTAGCAGCCGTTTAGGTACGATGCAAGCAAGTTCTAACAGAAAAGATGGAGATAATTTGTACAGCAGGAAACTTGGTGGAAAAGGGTATGAAATTACTGACCATCTTGGAAACGTTCATGCTGTTATTAGTGACCGAAAACTCTGGCCACAAGATACTATGGCTGAAGGTTTTCAAGCCGAAGTACTAAGTAGGACAGATTATTGGCCCTTTGGTATGGAAATTAATGGAAGGAGTGATAGTAGTTTTAGTTCGTATGGGTTTAACGGTTATGAACGCTTGGATAGGCTTTCGGGTAGAGGAAACTCTTATGATTTTGGAGCAAGAATGTATTCTGCACGACTCGGGAAATTCTTCAGTATTGACCCAAGGGTAAAAGAGTTCCCTTATTGGAGTCCCTATTTATTTGCAGCTAATAATCCTATTAGATTTATTGATGTTGATGGAGAAGGTCCAGGAGACGGTACAAGGAAACTTTGGGTTACTAAAATTCAAGTGCCTACAAAAAATGGAGTTCAAACTGCGTATCTAAAAAAAGCATATTATGAAAATGCCACTCCTGCTCAGGTTGCTCAATATAAACAATCAGCAGTAACTCCTAATGGTTGGTATTTGTCAACAGCAGCTGAATATGCACAATTTCAAAAAGATCCAACTCAAGGAGCTTTCCAAAGTAAAATAAGAGGAGCGGACACTCCTGAGAAATCAAATATTTTCACTAATGAAATACCCAATCTAAGTAGATTAATTCCAAAAAATTCTGTTGGAAAGTTGACAGTTTCCTTAGACGGTGAAGGGAGTGCAACATATGGTTATTATGATGAAGATGGTAATCAAGTAGAACTTGGAAAACTTACAGCCGATGAAGAGGGAGCAAGTGTTACAGTAGATTTTGACATAAGAAAAGGAGACGGAGGTTTGTATGTTAATTCTAATTCCAGCGCAGGAACAACAACTACCGCAGGAGTCACAACACAAGGAAAAAGAGGACAAAATCGTCAAGATAATATGGAAGATTATGGAAATGAAGAACCAACTAAAGAAGATGTTGAAGCTGTTGGCAAGATACTTGATGAAAGATAATAAATTACTTAAAAATGAAATATTTTATTCTAATATTCTCAATTAGCTTTAGTATAAGCTTATACGGTCAATCTAAAGATTCAGTGGCATTTAAACCAAATAAAAGGGCTGCTGCAAAAGCTCAATTTATATGTATTTGGGGAGATAAAAATTATATGACCTTACATACAAACGAAAAAATATTCATTTTTAAAAAAGGATTAGAAGACGGAAGATACACTGCTTTTTTTGATAAAAAATATGAGGATACAGCTATGACGGTTACCATAGAGAATGGGAAAATGAATGGAGTTCTAAAGAGATGGGCGTACAACGATATTGATGAAGTAAATAACTTTAAGCTTATTGAAATTGCACAATATGAAAATGGGTTATTAAATGGGTATCGAAAGTTATTTTTTTATGCTGATGATACTATGTATACAAATATTCAGTTTTTTGATAGAGCTATCTTAATTTCTGAACCTCAATTAGAGTGGTGAAAACATCTCCGTTACCGAATGATTAGCAATAGCGTATCGTGTGGTAACTTAGATAGTATCGAATGGAACAAATTTTCTTAAATTTATTGCTTCAAACAGAAAGCACAGCAAGTTTAGTAAATTATTACAGTACCTATTTACCAAAGAAAGTGATCAAACAAGCCTATTATTACGATAGTTTACAGTGGTAGTGTCCCAAATGTAGCTTTTTGAAAAATTAGGATTTAACTATCTCATAAACAATTGATCGTAATATCACATTCTGGCTATATTCGGGGCTGATGGAAAAATAGGAGCGCTGAAACCTCCTGAAATCAGTTCATAATTATCGTGGTGTCCCAAATGTTGCTTGAATTTGGCTGAGGTGTTTGCTAATAATGATTTAGAATCCTTTTTTTGTTGCTAAAATGAAATGTCAGTTTTGTGACGGGAAATGCATTAAGAAAGGTAGGCGAAATCGAAAACAAGTATATAGATGCTCTTTCTGTAAAAAGAACCAATATCATAGTTACAAGCATAAAAAGTACTCAAGAGTAGAAAAGAGGTTTATAGCGAAACTTAGTAATGAAGGAATGAGTATCCGTTCAATATCTAGGTTTCTAAGTATTCCAAAAACTAGCGTAAGTAGATTTTTATTGGAAGAAAGTAGGAAAATAGAGAAACCAAAAATTCGTGAACAGGGAGAAGAGTATGAAATAGATGAATTAAGAACGTTTGTTGGAAGGAAAGATAAAGAGTGCTGGATTTGCTATGCCATTAATCGAAAAACTAAGGCTATAATTGACTTTGTGGTAGGTAGGAAAACAAAAGAAAACATTAAAAAGGTGATAGATTCTGTTTTGCTTTTAAATCCTAAACGAATTTATTCAGATAAATTATCACTATATAAAAAGTTGATTCCAAATAAAATTCATTCGACCAGGTACAAGTGGACGAATTACATTGAGCGGAATAATTTAACTCTGAGGACTCATCTCAAGAGATTAAATCGTAGAACAATTTGTTTTTCAAGAAGCATAGCTATGTTAACCGCATGCTTACGTATTTATTTTTGGGGGACTTATAGTTTTCTAAACAAAGAATTCTGCGGAGCGGGTGAGTACTGGAAATATATTTTGTATTCTGAAAACTAAATAGCCTCAATTTTCTGCTTAGTTTTATTTCCATGTTAACTAAATCAACAAAAGTTCATTTTTTAGGAGGTGCAGGCACTGTTACTGGTTCCAAGTTTTTAGTAGAAACCGAGCAGCATAAAATATTAGTTGACTGCGGATTGTTTCAAGGATTGAAGAAACTGCGCAAGTTAAACTGGTCGTATTTACCAGTTAATGCGAAAGAAATAGATGCAATTGTTTTGACGCATGGTCATTTAGATCATGTTGGATTTATTCCTCGCTTGGTAAAAATGGGGTTTAAAGGTAAAATATATGGTACTTCGCCAACATTGGCAATTGCCGAAATTATTTTGCTCGACAGTGCCAAAATTCAAGAAGAAGAGGCTGAAAGGGCAAATGCCGGTGGATACAGTAAACACGATCCTGCTGAACCTTTGTATACAATCAAAGAGGCGCATCACTCATTGTCTTTTTTCAGGGAAGTTGAGGTAAATGAGTGGGAAACGCTATTTCCAGATATTCGCGTTCGATTTCAATATGTTGGTCACATTATTGGAGCAAGTTTTATTGAATTGCAAGTCAATGATCAGCGCTTGGTTTTTTCAGGCGATGTCGGGAGAAAAAATGATTTATTGATGAAAAATCCTTCTAAACCTGAATTGGCAGATTATTTGTTTTTAGAAGCTACTTACGGAAACCGCAACCATCCGAAAGAGGATGTTGCCACGTTGATAAAAGATATCGTATTGAAAACAGTTGCTAAAGGTGGAACTCTAATAATACCTTCCTTTGCAGTAGAGCGGACTCAAATCATAATGTACATGCTTTGGAAATTAGTACTTGAGAAGAAAATCCCAAAGTTGCCGATGATTATGGACAGTCCAATGGGAGCAGATGTTTTGAAGGTTTTTTATGAGCATGATACATGGCATAATTTATCGATTAAAGATTTCGAATCCATGTGTCAATCATTTCATATCACACAAGATTTTCAAGAAACGTTGGCTGTAGTTGAAAATAAAGAACCTAAAATCATTATCGCTGCAAGTGGAATGATAAGTGGAGGGAGAGTTTTGACTTATCTTCAACATTATTTAGAAAAGGAGTCTACTAGTATTTTATTGGCAGGCTTTCAAGCCGAAGGAACTCGTGGAAGGAAATTATTAGAAGGTGCAAGTGAGATGAAAATTTACGGGGATTATTATCATGTAAAAGCAGCAGTTTTTAGTATTAATTCTCTTTCCGCTCACGCAGATCAAAATGAACTATTGGATTGGGTCAGTTCATTGAAGGAAGCACCAAAAAATACTTTTTTAGTTCACGCAGAACCACATGCCGCTGACTGTCTGCGCCAAATAATTGAAGATAAACTAAAATGGAATTGTCATATACCTGAATTATTTGAAATTGTTGAGCTACAATAAGACAACTATTAAGTTTAATTTTTAAAAATTTGCAAGTAATCAGTACATTTTTTTAAACCAAAATCTAATAATCAAAAAAATCATTAATTCTTAGATTAGTAATTGGTAATTAAAATCAACTTTTTACTCTTAACTCAAGCCACTTTTAACTTCAAATACTTAAAACTTCTGTAAGTGTGTAGTTTAAAAGAATACGGAATACTTACTTTAATTCTATTGATACAGAATAACTGTGTTTAGTAAATGAAAACAGTAAATTTGGGTTTTCTTAAACTCAATTAAATGCATTTACCGCTCTTACAAGACATCCTCATTTTATTGGGATTTTCGGTATTAATTGTTTTTCTTCTTCAGCGGTTAAGACTCCCTTCTATTCTCGGTTTTTTAGTTACGGGCTTAATCATCGGACCATATGGTTTGAGTTTGGTTACAGCTGTTGAACAAGTTGAAATCATTGCAGAAGTGGGCGTGATTCTTTTGTTATTTGTGATTGGAATGGAGCTGTCAATTAAGCAACTCATGGCCATTAAGAAAACAGTTTTTATTGGGGGTTTTTTACAGGTTGCTTTAACAGCAGGAGTTGCAGGGGCTATTTATTATTTCTATGGATTTCCATGGAATCAAGCTGTATTTGTAGGTTTTCTTTTTTCACTTTCAAGTACAGCCATTGTATTAAAAGTGTTTCAAGATAGAGGGGAAATTGCTTCTCCACATGGAAGAAATGCATTGGGAATTCTAATTTTTCAAGACATTATTGTCGTTCCAATGATGCTCGTTACTCCGTTTCTTGCCGGTGAATCAGACCCGGAATCTGGGGGAATTTTGTCCTTATTGATTAAATCAGCTTTGGTGGTTGTAATCACTATTGTGAGTGCCCGTTATGTTGTGCCAAAATTGATGTATTTAATTGCTAAAACCAAAAGCAAGGAATTGTTTTTGATTACCACCATTACCATTTGTTTTGCAGTTGCATTTTTGACTTCTGAAGCGGGATTATCACTTGCACTTGGAGCTTTCTTGGCAGGGTTAATTATTTCTGAATCAGAATACAGTCATCAAGCAACAAGTATTATTTTGCCATTTAGGGAGCTATTTACAAGTTTCTTTTTCATCTCGGTTGGAATGCTCTTGAACCTCGGTTTTTTCGTAGCACATGCAGGAATAATTATGTTGATAGTTCTTGTCGTTTTTCTTGTAAAATCAAGTATTGCTTCCTTAGCAGTTGCGGTTTTAAAATACCCTCCCAGAACAGTTTTTATTACTGGTTTGTCCTTGTTTCAAGTTGGAGAATTTGCATTTATATTATCTAAAGTAGGAATTGAATACGAATTATTGGACGATGAAACCAACCAGTATTTTTTAGCTGTATCCATTGTTTCAATGCTTCTTACGCCATTTGTAATCATGTTTTCTGATAAAATCACGTCATGGTTTTTAGATTCTAAGGTTGGGAACATTATTCAACGTAAAACTGCAAAATCTAATGGTTCGGAAGCTATTGATGTGGAGGACTTAAAAAACCACTTGGTAATTATTGGCTATGGAGTCAATGGATCGAATTTGGCTAAAGCTGCTATGTACAGCAATATCCCTTTTGTGGCTGTTGAGTTAAATGCAGATACAGTTCGAAAAGAGAAGTTGAAAGGAATTCCAATTATTTATGGAGATGCCACTCAAGATCACATTTTAGAGGCATTGCACTTGCACAGAGCTCGAGCTGTAGTAGTTGCTATTTCGGATAAAGTTGCAACAAAAACGATTATAAATAATATTCGAGATATTTCTCAATCAATTTACTTACTTGTAAGAACGCGTTATGTAGCTGAGATTAATGAAATAAAAGCCATGGGAGCCGATGAAGTGATTCCTGAAGAGTTTGAAACCTCAGTAGAGATATTTTCGAGAATACTGCACAACTTTTTGATTCCTGTGGATGATATTGAAGCTTTTATAGATAAAGTTCGATCAGATAATTACGATCTTTTTCAAGGTAGTGAAAAACTTCCCAAAACACTTAAGCCTACAAAAATTCCTGACTTTAAAGTGACTTGTTTGCGAGTCAATCGCGACAGTGGAAAATTGATTGGAAAAAGTTTACAAGAAGCTGATATTAGAAATACATACGGAGTGAATGTAATTGCAATTTCTAGAAACGATGAAATGATTTTAAATGTCACATCCTCAGAACGATTATTGCAGAATGACTTAATTTACGTTCAAGGAAACCAACAACAAATTGACTTGTTTCAAAAAGAAGTTAATTAGTAAAGGGTTTTTTATGCTTTCAAGCCCTGTTTTTACTGCCTACATATAATTATATTTGATTTTCAAATTAGCATTATGAGTTCAGCGTCAAATCATCCATTATTCAAAGCTCACATTCAAAAAGCCAGTCGCTTTCAGTTAAGAAAACCGACTCCGAGTAAAAAACAATGGGATCGTTTTTACAAATTATCTTCGAATGAAAATTTACTAGGGCCTTCGCCTTTAGCCCTCAAAGCTGTAAACGATGCTCTGCAAGGAATTTATGAATATGATTTTTATGATGATTATCAATTTCAAGATGTTCTAGCAGATTTTTACAATCAAAAGCTAAAACCTGGTCAATTTATTACGGCAAATAGTGGAGTGGAAGTACTTGAAATTATTTGCCGAGGTTTAGTAAGTGTTGGTTCTGAATGCATTGTTAGTAGCCCTACTTTTTCTCCATACATCAACATGGTAGAATTAGAAGGTGGAGTGGTCATTGATGTTCCCTTAACTTCTCCAGATTATCGATTGGACGTTGATGGAATATTGGATCAAGTTAATGAGAAAACAGCTTTGGTGTTTATTACTAATCCCAATAATCCAACTGGGACATATGCTACAAAGAAAGAATTTGAGAAGTTGTTAGATGGTTTGCCAGCTCATGTTATAGTGGTGTACGATGAAGTGTATTATCATTTTGTTGATGCAGCAGATTTTCCTTTTGCGATTGACTATGTCAACCAAAGAGAGAATTTAATTGCTTTGCACACCTTCTCAAAAATTTATGGTTTGGCAGGTTTAAGGGTTGGTTATGGGTTTACTAGTCCAAAAATCGGTGAATACCTCAATAAGATTTTTCGACCATTTAGAATAGGAAATTTGGCAACTGTTGGCGCTTATGCAGCATTAAAAGATACCGACCACGTCAAAAAATCACAGGAAATGGTATGGAAAGGCAAAGCTTGGCTTTATCAGAAATTTGATGATTTAGGCATTAAGTACTGGCCAAGTCAAGGGAACTTTATTCTGTTTCAATCACCAATTCCATCCTTAGATTTTACTGCAAAAATGCTTGAAGAAGGAGTAATGGTTCGCCCAGGTGATAATTTTGGAGCAAAAGGGTGCATTCGTGTAACTATTGGAAACCAAGAAGCCAATGAGCGTTTTGCTGAAGTATTGGAAAATATGATTTAGAAAAAATAGTGAATAAAAAAAGGTCGGCTTGAAAATCAAGCCGACCTTTTTAATTTAAGCCGAATAAACTTATTTCACTAAGTTCATTTCATTAATTAAGTTTTGAGCTCCTGCATATTTATCGATAATAAATAATACATAGCGAATGTCAACACTAATGGTTCTTTGAAGTTCAGGCTCGAAAGCAATGTCACCACTCATGGCTTCCCAGTTGCCATCAAATGCCAAACCAATTAATTCACCTTTCCCATTGATAACAGGACTTCCAGAGTTTCCTCCAGTAATGTCGTTGTTACTAATAAAATTGACTACTAATTCGCCATCTTCATTGGCATACTGACCAAATTCTTTTTCTTGGATAAGGGATTTTAACTTTGTAGGAACAATGAATTCAGGGTTTGATGGATCTTCTTTTTGTAAAATTCCTTCCGCAGTCGTATAGTGGCTGTATTTTACTGCATCAGCAGGAAAGTAGTTTTTAACTTGACCATAAGACAAACGCATGGTTGAGTTAGCATCAGGTGCATAAACTTTCTCAGTATTCATTTCTCTCAATCCTTTTGAGAATAAGCGCTCAGAACGAGCTAATTTATTCGATTCAGCTACAATTAATGGACGTGTATTTTCCATGTAATCGTTGAAAACCATTCTCATGATGTCGTAAATCGGATCTTTATCTATTGTAGCTGCTTTTGGCTTATCTAAGAATGCTTTAACCTTTTCTTTGTCTGCAAAAATGGTTTTGCTAAATACTTTATCAGCCATTTTATTAAAATCACCTTTGTATTTGCTTACCAATGACTTGAATTCTTTAGGTTGCTGTTCTTTTGGAATGTCTTCAGAATAAGCTTGCATCATGGCAGCAAAAACTTGCTTATCGATTACTTTGCTGTAATCTTTAAATTGAGCGTCTAAATTACCTTTCAATCGATCAGCCTCAGCACTAGCTTTATCACTTTTGTCTTCCAATAACTTTTTAAGATTAGAAAACTGACGTGAATAAGAAATCGCTTCAACTCTAAAAACTGCTTCAGAGAGATAAATGGCTAATTTGTTTGGTACTCTCAAGTTGGTAAAGGCAGTGTCAAAACCTTCCAAAACACCTGAATATAACTCCTTACGCTCATTATTTTCTCCAATCCATTTAGCAAGTCGATCTTCTTCCGCTTTCTTTTTATCATACACGTTTAATCGCTTTAAACCAGCTTGCTGTCCTTTGAAATATTTCCAATAGTTACTAATACTTGCATGTTTTGAAGCGTATTGTAACCTTACTTTGTCATTTTTAGCCATTTCTTTTTCATAAATGTCCAATACAGTTCTTCTCAATTTAACATAAGAAGGTTGTCTAATGTCTAGTTCATAGCTGATTCCTGCAGAAGTTAAGTAACGGTCTGTACTACCAGGGTAACCAAATGTCATGGCGAAATCACCTTGTTTAACACCTTTCATAGAAATTGGTAAAGAATGTTTTGGTTTGTAAGGAACATTGTCTTCACTGTACTCAGCTGGCATGTTGTCTTTATTGGCATAAACACGAAATAGGGTAAAGTCGCCAGTATGTCTTGGCCACATCCAGTTATCAGTATCTCCACCAAATTTCCCAATTGATGATGGCGGTGCTCCTACCAATCGAACATCTTGAAAAGTTTCATATACAAAAATGTAAAACTCATTACCATTGAAAAAGCTTTTAACATTGGCTTCGTAATGCGTTTCTCCAACCGCTTGTTTTTCAAGCGAGTCAGAAATGGTTTTAATTACTTTGTTACGTTCATCTAAGGTCATGCTTTCGTTGAGTTCAGCATTGATTACAGAAGAAACATCATCCATGTGAACTAGAAAAGAAACTGAGAAACCTGCAGGAAGCTCATCTGATTTTTTCATGGCCCAGAAACCATTATCTAAATAATTGTTATCTTCAGTACTTTTTTCTTGAATAACACCATATCCACAGTGGTGGTTGGTTAGCATTAATCCCTGATCAGAAATAATTTCACCTGTACAAAAACCTCTACCAAGTCGAACAATTGCATCTTTTAAACTTGAATTATTGACACTGTATATTTCTTCTGCAGTTAATTGTAACCCTTGCTTTTGCATATCAACATGGTTCAATCTTTTGATAAACATTGGTAACCACATTCCTTCATCTGCCTTCACCGGGGAAAAGGCAATAATCAACCCGGCTATTAATATCGAAATCTTTTTCATGGTGTGAATTTATTTTTAAAAAGTCAAAAATAATTAATCCATTTAATCTTTTGGTAACATTCGCTTCAACTGGGTTAATAAACGGATGGGTGGTAATGAATTTAATAAACTTTCACACCTTTTTGCAGCCAAACACCCCAAACTCGATTGTAAGCATGTACTTTTTCTGTCACTTCATTAGCTGGGTTAACAACATACTTGTTTTGATTTTTCCATTCAAAGATGCCACCGTAGAGATTTTTTACATTTGTATAGCCCATCTCGATAAGGCGCTCAGCAATCTTTTCACTTCGATAGCCTACAGAACAGTACACAACTATTTCTTTGCTTTTCTCAATTTTTTCTACAGATGATAAATCCAAGTTATCATATCCAACAAGGATGGAACCTTCAATGTGTGAAGTCAAAAACTCTTTTTTTTCTCTTGTATCAATGAAGATGGCATTTAATTTTTTTAAAGAGTCGGCTTCTTGAACAGAAATTTCAGGAACTGAGTGAGACAACATACCACTTAAAAGTAATCTGAAGGCAGGGTTTTCAATCATTTGTGCAGAAGAAAAGGGGATGAAAATAAAAAATAGAAAAACACTAAGTATATTTCTTTTGTGCTGTGAATATAATTTAATAAGTAGATTATTCATAGTAATTGTAATCACTGTCTTCAAAGTTTGTAATTTCAAATTCATCAATATAAGCGCTACTTTTTTCAGGATTCCAAAAATAAATACTGACAATATCATTTGCTTGGATTTCTTCTGTTTTTTGAAAAACTGTCAGAAATTGAGCCCATTCATTTTCTTTTAAAAAGGGACTAACGTTAGTCCCTCTCCAGCTGATGTTCTCTCCGTCTCGGTCAACACTACAAACTAACAAAAAGTTTTGAGTAGAGCCAGCTTTTATTTGCGCTTTAATCGTTAAGAAATTATTCTTTCCTTGAAAAAGGTTCTTGATGGTGTCTTTAAAATTCAAAACGTATTCGTGTTCGGACAGCATTTTATAACTCGGTGCTTTACTTGAAAAGATACTGTCTTCAAGAAAATCTGTAGCTACATTCCATTTTGAGTTGAAACTATAATCGAGAAACGAAGTATGAACAATCTTCTTTCGATTGTTAGCTCCTCTGCCATAGAGCTTTGCTTCTGAATTGAAGAAACGGTGTTTTTCTACTATTACAGGATATTTCAATTTGATCAATTCATGCACTTCAGCAGGTATAGGAGCATTGGCAAAACTTGTTAAAACAAACTCTTTATTACTTTTTTCAACACTGTCTCTGGCTGCTGCAATTGACTCAAGTGAATAAAATGAAGAAATACTAAAATTCATTGTATCATTAAACTGCTTGAAATAGTAATCCAAATATTCAGGATTATTTGAGTTGGAAAAACTCAGGAGTTGTTTTTCTCCATAGCTAGTTTTAATAGTTAATGATTTTTGAACCACTGACTTAAAATCGGAAAATTTTTTTGTTCCGTAAAAGCTTGTTCCGAAAACTAAACTAAATACTCCCAATAAAACGACTACACTACAGAAAATGTAAGTTGCTTTTTTATTTGAGTTCTCATGAAAAAATGAACTTAAAAATAACAGAAAGAAAGGAAAAGAAAAAATTAAAACTGAAAATTGTAAGACTGGAGACTGAGATACTGAGTAGAAGTATGCTATACCATAAACAAGTATAAAGATTGAAGCAAGACCAATTGATTTTAGAATGTTTAATTTGCGATTAAGAAGAAGACCAACAAGGATAGAAGAAAATCCAATAGCAGTAAAAATGATAGAATCATTGAAAACGTACTTGAAAAAATCAAAAATAAAATCTGCTTTTGGAGCTGCCAACCATTCTACCCCTCCAATAGTTATATGATTGAAGGTAATTGGAAGATGAGGTGCATAAAAAAGGAACATTAAGAAACTCATAAACACATAGCGCTTAAAATACATTTTTGAAATAATGAAGAAACCAGAAAGCGTTAAAAGCAATATACTTAAGCTAGAAAAATAATGCGTAATTGCTCCAAGCGCCCCAATTAAAGCCACAATAAAAAGATACTTCCAAGTTTGTTTTTCCTTAATAAAGACATACCAATAATAAGAGAAGACCATTGTAAAGAAGAACCCCAATGAATAAGGTCGAGCAATTTGGCTGTAAAGAATAAATAACTGAGAAACACTGATAAATGCTAAAGCAACAATTGCTGCATTTTTATTCAATATTTTTTTTGCAAAAAGGTAAAAATAAACTACTCCAATACAACTAAAAATCACAAATGGAAGTCTCCACCAGAAAACACTTGTACCAAAAAGCTTTCTCCAATAGAAAAGAAAAACTTGAGTTAAAGCTGGGTGACCATCTACCCAAATACCTTCATTAAATAATGTTGCGATAGAATTGTAATCAGTTCGCATCATAGCGCTCAACTCGTCATTGGTTAACGACCAGTCCCAAAAATTGAAAAACCTCAGTATAAATGCAATACTGAGAAGTATAAATACAGCTCTATTTTTAGTATTCAGCCAAACAATCACATTCTTTGTCTTATAGTTTCATATAAGATTACTCCTGTTGAAACAGATACATTCAATGAAGCTATTTCACCTCTCATTGGAATTCCAACTAAATGATCGGCAACTTTCATTAACTGAGAGTTGATTCCATCGTCTTCAGAACCCATTATTATTGCTGTTGGTAAGGTATAATCTACTCCATAGATCATGCGGTTTGTTTTCTCAGTGCAAGCAACAATTTGAAGCCCTGATGCTTTTAATTCTTCTACTACCTGAGCCAAATCACGTTCTCTAGAAATATTTACTTTGAGCAATGCCCCAGAAGAACGTTTAATTGCTTCTCCATTTATTTGAGCTGAACCTTTCACTGGAATGATGATTCCATCCACTCCGGTGCATTCGGCTGTTCTACAAATTGCACCAAAATTTCCAACATCACTGATTCGATCTAGAACCAATATTAAAGGAGGTTTACCTGATTCAAACGCTTTAGCCAACACTTCTTCATAGGGCTGAAAACTAACAGGAGAAAGATATGCAACTACTCCTTGATGTGGTTTTTTACAAAGGTGATTTAAACGTTGCAGTGGTAAATTTTGACTGCTTACCTTATACTCTTTGAGTAATTTTCTCAATTCAGTTACATGAGCACCTCTCAAGTCTGATTGAACCAGTACTTTATCGATGTCTTTGTTCGCCTTGATTGCCTCCATCACCGGATGCATTCCAAATATGTAGTTTTCTGTTGCCATTAAAGTATTTTTCCTTGTCTCCACAAATCAACTGCACGATACCAATTATTTTTATAATCGGCATTTCTAATTAATTTATAATCATTTGCACTTTGAGGATTATTGACGTTTATAAATTCAAATTTGATTGATAAAATATTGTTTTCTTCACCATAAATCCAAGTTTCTTTAGCAGTTGTTTTATAGATAGTAGTAGGATTTCCATAAACAACGTAGATGATTCCTCGATCAGTTTTCCAGCCTTCTTTGTAAGTGCTAAAGTACTTGTTTGCATCTTCTACTCGGTTATAATATTCTTTGATTAATTTCTTCGCTTTCTCTTCATTTTTAGCCATTTTTAGCCAAAAATTATCCATTGCTCCCTTTTTATTAGTCGCATCATTCACCTTTTTGTATTCGCTTGTCGTACTGATGTATCGAATTGGTTGAATCATTTGTTCTACATTATTTACAAAAGGAAATCCCTCATAAAAGTAGAAGAAGTAAACAGGAAACGCATCACTTTTGGTGACTGGAAGAAGTTGATTGATATTTCTAAAAGAGCTAATTAGTAATGTGTCAGCAAAAAACTCAACTACAGATGTGGTATCATCTTGTGAATTGATTGCATCATTGTTTTCTCCTACAAATGGGGGAGGAGTCATTGAATACGAATAGTTTACTTGCTGAAGCCTGTATTTATTATTAGTAATCAGTGGACTTTTTTCAAGTACTGTGTTTCCTTTATGAGTAATAATTGGTTCAACAAGAACTTGTTTTCCATTCCGAAGTTGATAAAATTGGGAGTTTCCATTAAATCGCTTATCGGCAACAATTTCATAAATAACATTTAATCCTTTATTTTCATCACGAAACCTCACTTCCAATGGATATGCTTTTCCTAAAGGGATTTTAATTCGCACAGCTCCTTGAATAATTTTTTTATTTTCATTTAAACCATAGTTAGTTAATTTGTGTGTAGCACTGTCTATAACTTCCGTTCTACTTTTGTTTGCCCATAAATAATATTTCACCCAAATATTTGCAACGAGCAATGAGTCATTGATTCTTCCGTAAAGAATGTCATTCGATTTTAACTGAAAATACAAGGTGCTACTATCCTCTTGATCATGGAATAGTTTAAATTCAGGATTGATTAATTTTTGGGTTTGATCATACAAATAGGTATAATCATTTTTTGAAAGTGAGGCTGAATTTGAACAACCTAAAAAGTATCCAAAAAGAATAAAAATGAAAAAATAGCTAGTTAATTTATTCATCATCCGTTTCAATCAATAAACCTTCCGAAAGGTTTTTATTTGTTTTGGCACCCATTTCTTTAATTTTCTCTGCCCGACTAATGATGTTTCCCTTGCCACTACTCAACTTGTTAAACGCATCGCTGTAGGCAGATTGGGCTGAATTTAATCCCCTTTCAATTTTTTGCATGTCATCTATAAACGCTTTGAATTTATCGTAAAGTCTTCCTGCTCTGTCAGCGATTTCATAGGCATTTTTAGTCTGTCGCTCTTGTTTCCAAACAGATGAAATTGTTCTCAAACTTGCCAATAAAGTAGAAGGACTAACTATGACCACTTTTTTGTCCCAAGCATAAGAAAATAAACCTTCATCATGCTGAGCTGCTAGACTAAAAGAAGGCTCAATTGGCATGAAAAGTAGAACAAAATCTGGAGAATTTAAGTTTTTGCCACTGAAATAGCTTTTTTCACTCAGTTGCTTTACATGGTTTTTGACGCTTTGAATGTGCAATTTTAATTGCTTCAGTTTATCATCATCATTTTTTGAACTCACCATTTTTTCATAAGCAGTAAGCGAAACTTTTGCATCAATTATAATATGCTTATTGTCAGGTAGTTTTATAATTACATCAGGTCTTATTAATGTATTTTCAGCATTGGTGTCGCTGTATTGTGTTTCATATTCTTGACCTTTTATAAGTCCCGAACTTTCTAAAATTCGTTCTAAAACCATTTCTCCCCAATTTCCTTGGGTTTTATTTTCTCCTTTTAATGCGTTCGTTAAATTTTCAGCTTGTAGGTTCAAGGTTTGGTTGATCTCTATCAATTGCTTAATTTCTTGTTTTAAATAAGCTCTTTCTTTCGTTTCATCAACATATTTTTTTTCTACACTAGTTTCAAAAGATTTGATTTTCTCTTTTAGTGGATTTAGAATTTCTTCCAATTCTTTTTGATGCACTTTTGAAAAATCGACAGAATTCTGCTTCAAAATGGCATTTGCTGCAAGCTTAAATTCTTTAGTAAATTTTTCTTGCAATTGTTCTAACTCAGCTTTTTGTTCTCGAAGTCTTTCTTCAATGTTGAGGTACTTGGTTTTGCTTTCAGATAGTTGACTGCTTAAATCAATTTTATCTTGTTGTAATTCGCGCTCTCTTTCTTTTTGCTTGTTGAATTCTTCAATCGATTTTTCAATTCGAAGTTCTAAATGCTCAACATCTTTTTTAAGTGAAAGATTTTCATTTTTAAGTACTTCAACTACTTCTTGATCTGTGTCATTTGCTGAAACAGTTTTTTTAAAAAGCAGTTTTGCAATAAAAAAACCAATGATTCCTCCTGCTATAAAAATGATGATTGCTGAGTAGTCCATTAAAATGAGATTTAGACTGCTAAATTATCGAAAAGGAATCGTTAACCTTTTTAATAAATGATAGTTTAAAATAAATTTACAAAACCAAAATGAATTTTTGCTGCTCTAAATTCGATTGGATTATCAAACTGTTTACCTACGGCATAATTAAAGGTAAAAATTCCTGCGTTAGTCTCAAAACTTATTCCAGCTCCTATGCCAATTGGTGTGTCCGATAGTTCAAAATCCACATTTTGGTTTTCATAGTAACCACCATCACTAAAAACCGAGAAATATGAATTGCGATCCAATAAAAAACGATACTCTAAAGTGAAAATTGAATAGGCAGAAGCATTGATGGACTCTTCATCAAAACCTCTCAATATTTTTAGACCTCCAATTCTCAATAATTCGTTCACATAGATATTCTCAGAAGAAATAATTGCTGATTGGTTTCCAAATTTTATAGTTCCTCTGCTCCCAATTGGAATGAAATAATTTAAATTGGCCATTCCATTGTACTGCGTTGAATTTAAAATAACTCCATCATAAATTGAAGGAAACTCTTCTTCAAGTGCAGAAATCTTTTTTAATTCTTTTCTACCCACAGAAAAAGAGGTGGTTAGTCCGAAACCTTTTGTGGGGTTAAATTGATAATCGAATCGCTGAATTTGATAGGCAACACCAAATGAGTTAATGGTTACATCTCCCAAAGCAGGTAATGATGCATTGGCTTGTTCGATTATGGCAGTTCTTGAC
>TARA_R110002096_G_scaffold16106_50_pt1 | contig 20797 bp, 17 predicted proteins | sample TARA_R110002096 | Tara Oceans TARA_R110002096 (sample SAMEA4397295) | marine metagenome | biome: Polar Biome; feature: [DCM] deep chlorophyll maximum layer (ENVO:01000326); material: water (ENVO:00002006), including particulate matter (ENVO:01000060) such as... | depth 35 m
AGAGCGATTTGAAGCTCGCAATGGCCGGCAAGGCAACAACAGTTCCGGGATTTGGCGGAAAAGCATTCCACCAAGTCCAGCTTCTCCGACTTTCGCACCACCTCGCCGACGCTGATGGTCTCCGGGGCTCGAGCCAGGGCGATTCCTCCTCCGCGTCCCCGGAATGTATCGAGGAAACCCTGCTTCGACAAATGGTGGACGACCTTGACGAGATGATTCTGGGAAATGTCATACGCAGAAGCGATCTCCTTGATTGACGATCGCTGCTCTGACTCAACCGCCACGTAAATCAGGACGCGCAGCGAGTAGTCTGTGAATTGACTCAATTCCATTCGGACACAGTCCGGGATGACAGAGCGCTAATCAAGCACCGTTGACCTGAATTGCCGCCCAGATTGAGGCACAGGTTGGAAGGGCAATGCCATCCCGGAAAGAGCCCTTTTTTCTGGTTGTCAGGGTGGAAGTGAGTCCTTAGGATTCGCGAACTTTCTTGGTCCATATGAAATCGCTACGCCACCCAACGATCTTCCTTATCGCCCTTTTCGCGATTCTCATGTCTCCGCGGAGTTTCGCCCAGGAGCCGGGGATCCTCGAAACGATCAGTTTGGGAATCGACAAGGGGCTGGGGCCGATTGCCGATTTTGTCGGTGGAATAGTCTTCTTTTCGATTCCAATTGCCGGACAGAGTCTCCCCATCGTCTTGATCATTCTGGGGGGAACCGCCATTTTCCTGACGATCTACTTCGGGTTTATCAATTTCCGTGGCTTTGGCATTGCCATCAAAACCGCCACGGGAAAATACACTCCCAAAGATGCGCCCGGCGAAATTACCCACTTTCAGGCGTTGAGCGCGGCGCTTTCGGCGACCGTTGGCCTGGGGAACATCGCAGGTGTTGCCGTCGCAATTGGCTTGGGTGGACCGGGAGCGACCTTTTGGATGATTTTGATGGGGCTTTTCGGGATGACGACCAAGTTTGCCGAATGCACGTTGGGCGTGAAGTATCGCCGGATTGATCCGAACGGAAAGGTGAGGGGAGGGGGCATGTATTATCTCCGGGATGGGTTGAAGGAACGTGGATTGGGTGGCCTTGGCGCTGTTTTGGCGGCCATTTTCGCGGTTTTCGTCATCGGTGGGGCGTTTGGGGCGGGAAACATGTTTCAAGCGAACCAGGCTTTCAGCCAATTCGAGAGCAGCTGGGCACCCGGGTTGTCTCCGGTCATTTTTGGACTGGTGATCGCCGTTCTGGTTGGCTCGGTCATCATCGGCGGCATCGTCTGGATTGCCCGGGTCACGTCCCTGCTCGTTCCGATCATGTGCATCGGATACATGATTACCGCGTTCATCATTATCGCGATGAACCTGGACAAGGTCGGCGGGGCATTTGCCACCATTTTTGCCGGGGCGTTCAGTTCTCAGGCGATTGCGGGCGGCTTCGTTGGGATTCTGATTCAAGGCATCAAACGCGCCGCATTTTCGAACGAAGCTGGATTGGGCTCGGCGCCGATTGCCCACTCCGCAGTCAAAACGGACAAACCGGCGAGTGAAGGGTTCGTCGCCCTGCTCGAGCCTTTCACCGATACTGTCGTGGTTTGCACGATGACAGCTCTCGTGATCGTGATCGTTGGCACCTGGCAGGTCAGCGGTGAAATCAGCGCGGACTCGGCTCCCATGGTTTCTGACCCCGCTTACCCGGAAGTCGTCCAAACCCTGGAAGCGGGACAATTTGTCCACACCAAAGGTTCGCGAACCCGGGAGGTGGAAAGCGGTGAAACTGAGGAATGGAAAGAAGTGATTGGTCTCATTTCGGCTGATTACGAGGAGACCGAAGTGTCGGGTTGGGTGAGAGCCGATCAGATCGAGAGTCGGTCCGGAATTCCGGTGACCTCCATGGCTTTTGCCAGCGCGATTGAATGGTTCCCCAGATTGCTGTCGATTGCCGTTCTGTTGTTTGCGTTTTCCACCATGATTTCCTGGTCCTACTACGGAGAGCAGGGCGTGCGATACCTGGCGCGACTTACGGGGAACGAAAAAGCACCCGACGTCTGCGTGTTGATCTACAAAGTCGTTTTCTGTCTGTTGGTGGTGGTCGGCGCCTCCGCGCAACTCAACAACGTCATCAACCTCTCCGACGCGTTGATCTTCGCCATGGTCGTCCCGAACATGATCGGGATGTACATGTTGCTACCCGTGGTGAAAGAGGAAGCGAACAAATTTCTCGAACACGTTCGCTCAGTTGAAGGAAAGTAGTATCCTGACCGCGTGCGAAACTACACTTTAACCGGCTCGCCAAATTCAGGCGGTTCGCAGATCGATTACGCTGCGGAACTGAATGAGCAGCAATACGCCGCGGTTACCAGTTTGCCGGGGCCGGCGTTGGTCATTGCGGGCGCAGGCAGCGGTAAGACGCGGACGCTGATTTATCGGGTCGCGTATCTGCTCGACAATGGGATCGACGCGAAAAACATTCTGCTGCTCACGTTCACGAACAAGGCGGCTCGCGAGATGCTGGAACGGGTTGAAGATCTGTTGAAGCTGGATACCCGCGATCTTTGGGGCGGAACGTTTCACTCGATTGGAAATCGCATCCTGCGGCGTCATGCGGACAAAGCCGGGTTTTCCCGCAATTTTTCGATCATGGATCGTGAGGATCAGAAAGATCTGATGGCGACGGTGATCGCGGAGAGTGACGTTGATCCAAAAGCGGTTCGTTTTCCGAAACCTGATGTGCTGGGCGACATGTTCAGCCTTTCCCTGAATACCGATACGAAGCTGCAGGCCGTCCTCGAGCGTCGTTACCCGTATTTTGCGGAACTTGGAGACGCGATCGCCCGAATCCAGAAAGCCTACGAAGCGAAGAAGAAGGAAACCAACAATGTCGATTTTGATGATTTGTTGGTGAAGACGACGGAGTTGCTGGAAAGGGAGGAAGATCTTCGCGAGTTCTACCGGAGACAGTTCCAATTCGTGATGGTGGATGAGTATCAGGACACGAACACGATTCAGGCGCGGATGATCGACTGCTTTGCCGGTGGTCACAAAAATCTGATGGTGGTGGGCGATGACGCGCAGTCCATCTATTCCTGGCGCGGGGCGAATTTCCGCAACATCCTCAAGTTTTCCAAGCGTTACCCGGGAGCAAAGACGTTCAAGATCGAAACGAACTATCGCAGCGTGCCGGAGATCCTCAGCGTCGCCAATCACGCAATCCGGGCCAATACCGAGCAATTCGAGAAGGAACTGCAAGCGTCGAGGCCGGAGCGCAAAATGCGACCGGCGTTGGTTCGGCTCAGCAGCCCCAGTGAGCAGGCGCAATTCGTGGCCCAACGGGTTTTGGAGTTGCGCGATGAGGGAATCGAACTCGACGAGATCGCGATTCTCTACCGGGCTCATTTCCACTCGATGGAGGTCCAGATGGAATTGCAGAAACGTGGGATTCCCTTTCAGATCACGAGCGGGCTTCGTTTTTTTGAGCAGGCGCACATCAAGGACGTTGCCTGTTACATGAAGTTTGCGGCCAATCGAAAGGACGAAGTCGCGTTCAAGCGGATGGTGCGGATGCTTCCGGGCATTGGCATCAAGTCGGCCGATAATTTGTGGAAGAATTGGGGAAAGACCGGAGGGAAGGAGGAAGAAATCGATTCTTTCTCCGAGTTCATGTTGGAGTTCAAAGTCCCGGCCAAAGGAAAGGAACATTGGGCGCAACTGGCCTATACCCTGGACGAACTGATTCCTGACGGAGCGCCTGCCAAACCGGCTGAAATGATCAAATCGGTGCTTGGCGGGGTCTACGAAGACTATCTCCGGAGCAAGTATCCCAACTATGAATCGCGGCGTCAGGACATTGAGCAGCTGATGCAATACAGCAAAGACTTCGAGGATATCGAGGAGTTCCTGGCTCAGCTAAGCCTGCTCACCGGCGTCGATACCGACAATGCTCCGGCTGAACCTGACTCGGAGAAAGTCACGCTTTCCAGTGTTCATCAGGCAAAAGGTTTGGAATGGCGAGCCTGCTTTGTTGTCTGGTTGGCCGATGGGATGTTGCCGAATTCCCGAGTTCTTGATGAGGATCGCGAAAATGATCGGGGCGATGGTCTCGAAGAGGAGCGCCGACTGTTCTATGTCGCGGTGACGCGCGCGAAGGACGAACTGTATCTGACCTACCCGCTGACCTGGCCAAATTCCCATACTGGAAATGTGATCCAAAAGCCGTCGCGGTTTCTCCAGGATTTTCCTGCGGAGTTTGTCGAGGAATGGAAAGTCGGCTATCAGCCTTTTTAGGATGAGGGGGCGCTGTGGGGGATCGACAAATCGGATGGTCGATGCTCCCTTGCCAAATGAATCCAATCAAACCCCGCCGGATAATCGCGCTGGTTGTTGCCGTGGCGGCAAGCGCTGCCAACCTCGCTGCTGAGCCGCTCTTCACCGATTCGTTCACGGCCCTGGACAACGTCGCTGAACGGCGAGCCCAGCGCGGCGATTGGCAGATCGCGGACGGAATCGCAAAATGCACGCAGGACGACGCGCTCTACAAAAAATACAAGGATCACGGGCCCATTATCTTTTACGACTTTCCGACAACGGATGCGACGTTGCGCTATGCGTTTCGGCCCCGCGGTTGCAAGACGGTTGTCTTTACCTTGAACGGTGAACGCGGGCACGTTTTTCGGCTTGTGACCAGTGAGAAAGGGAGCAATTCCCGTGCCTTTCCGCCAAACGGAGACAGGAAGTCGATTGCAACTCATGTCGCCCCAGACTGGAAACTCAGCGACGGCCAATGGACTCAGGTGAAAGTGACAATCGAGGGGAAAACGGCGACGGTGAAATTTGGAGACGAAGATCCGATCCAGGTCGAACACGTTACCTATGCGGAGCCGAAGCGTAATTTCAGTGTGGGATTCGCGTTTGGAGAACTGGAAGTGAAAGACCTCACGGTTTCAAAGTGATCCAATCGGTCTGGATTGTCAGCGCTCCAGCAGATGGGAATTGAGGTCGATCAGATCCTGTTGGGACGATCGCGATAGAAAGACTCCATTTTGGGGAGAAGGCCATTCGGAGATTATTTTCGCGATTATGAAAATCTGATCTGGAAAGAATTAACAGAAACGAGGTGGTCTTACCTCTCTGTTAATGAGCAAAACAAAACTTTCTATAATTTCCATGTTGATTTCGTTGGTGAAATGGTAATTCTACCGGCATGCGTCGCAGTCACCTCTCTATTCTTCTTTTACCCCTCCTCATGTTCGGAATGGTTTCCTGCAAAACCGTTACTCCAAACCGGACTGACTTTTTGTCTTCCTACTCCAAGATGGATAAGCAGGGGCCTCTCAGTGGAGCCCAAGTTTATAAGGGGGATGTCGAAGACCTGCAGAAATACGACAAACTCTACATTGAGGATGTCCGATTCCTTGGAAGCACCAATGGAACCAAAAAGACAGACGTGACTTCCGCTGAGGCGAAAGAGCTGACTCAGGCCTTCCGCTCCAATCTTCAAAACCAATTGGGCAAGTCCCTCGACATCGTGGATCATCGTGGAAAAAGCACGCTCTCCCTTCGTGTCGCCATCACGGATGCTCGTGCCAGCAAACCCGCCATCTTTCTAGCGACCTACGCGCCTTACATCAGCACGGCGAGCACGGTTGTGGGAGTCGCGAGTGGAAAATCCGTCGGTGCCGGTTCCGCTGCCATGCAGGCCGAATTGCTCGATTCGGTGACCCGCGAGCGCTATTACGCCATTGTCGACGAGAAACAGGGCGGCAAGCTCCAGCCACAGGGAATCCAGCGGATGGGCCACGCCAAGGCTTCGGTCAAAAAGTGGAGCCGCCGTTTCGGCAAGCTGGTCCGCCCCCGAAAGAACCGATAAGGCGAGGTGGCGCGGGGCTAAGCTCCCCGCGAGAGCCATTTGCGCGTCATTCGCTGAATCGACGCTTCCTCGGTAAACTTCCCAATTTCCTGGATGGGGACCCACGCCAGATCGTGGGATTCATCGCTCACGGCATAGTTCCCCTCGCCCTGATGTTGAAGGGCAAAGCGAACGTCGAAGTGCAGATGGCCGGGCTCATTCTTCCGCGCTGGAATGGGATGGATATCGAGATCGAAAATTTCACGATCAATCGGGATAATCTGATCGAGTCCCGACTCTTCTTCCGCCTCGCGCATGGCGACGTTTAGTGTGTCGGGATCACCATCCGCGTGGCCGCCCAACTGAATCCAGATATCGAGCTTGCGATGATGGGTGAGAAGGACCTGTTCACCGGCGGCGTCGATCAACCAGGCCGCACCGGTGATGTGGCCAATCTCCAACTCGCGCTCAAAGCACTCCGGGTTCTCTTCCACAAACTCCCGAAACCGGGTAACGGTTTCCGTTTCTTCCGGAAAACGTGCGTCATACCGCTGGATCAAATCGAGGAGTGGTTGGCGATGCATGCAGGACTGTGCAAGAGTCCGCGCCGTGGTCAATCCCTCTTCTCCCGCGTATTTCTGGAAGCATTTTCTCAGTTTGGTGATTGGCGCGCTGTGCATCGCGTTTGCTCCCATCTTTGTGGTGCTGGCCGGTCGGATCGGGGGCGTTGGAATGATGGATGCCGCATTTTGGCGGGTGGCGATCGGTGCCGTAGTTTTGGCGTTCGTCGTGCTCCCGAGAGGCCAGGCGTTTCCCGCTGGAACCCGGCTCGGAACTTGGATTTGGCTTCCCGGGGTCCTTTTCGCCGCAGATTTTGCGGTTTGGCACGCTTCGTTCGCGCACACCAGCGTCGCAAATTCAACGCTGCTGGCGAATGTATCGATCGTCTTGGTGACGCTGTTTGCCTGGTGGATTTGGAAGGAGAAGATCGCTCCAATGTTCATCGTCGGAGCTGGAATCGCGGGGCTTGGGGTGGTGCTCCTCATTTTCAGTTCAAGCACGCGAGGTGAGGTGGTTCCCGGCGGCAATCCGGTTTTGGGAGACGCGCTGGGAATCGCGACGGCGTTCTTCTACGCGTCCTATCTGCTTTCCACCAAGGCGTTTCGAAGAGTTCACTCCGCACCGAGATTGATGTTCTGGTCGAGTTCGTTGGCTGCGGCCATCCTGCTCCCGATTGCGCTCTGGCATGGCGATCCATTTTGGCCATCCCATCAGGCCGGATGGTGGCCGCTGATTGCTGTTGGTGTCATCTCCCACGCGGGCGGCCAGGGGCTCATCGCCTATAGCCTCGCCGGGCTTCCCGCGACGTTGGCGGCCATCACTCTTTTGCTTCAACCGGTTGCGACGGCTTTGCTCGGATGGATGATTCTGGGACAGGGAATGGTGCCGTGGCAAATGGCCGGTGGAACGGCGGTTTTGATTGGATTGGGCATCGCGGTTCGTTTTCAGGCGGGGTTGAATCGTCACCCGCCGTCTTCAGAGTCTGCCTCAATATCCAATACCGTACCGTAAGTCGAAGCATCGCCTTCGAGATTTCGTGGAAGAACCAAAAATTGAAATCGACAACCTCCTCCGATTCGGATTGCTTTGCCCTGTTCATGAGAACCTCCTCCTTCTTGATCGCGATCGCCTCCGCCACCCTGTTGTGTTCCTGTCAGGTGAACTACTATTCCCAGGCGATTGTCGGCCAGCTTGGTGTCGTTCGAAAGCAACAGCCCATTTCCAAGGTCGTGAACCAGAGCTCTTCCTCGGACGAATTGCGGGGGCAATTGGCTCTCGTGCAGGAGCTGCTCGTGTTTGCGGAGGACGCGTTGCTCCTTCCCAACGATGGGAACTATACCCGCTACGCCGACTTGGAGCGCGAGAGCGTGTTGTGGAGTGTTTTTGCCGCTCCCGAACTCAGCGTCGAACCCATCGCCTGGACCTATCCCATTTTTGGCAGTCTCGACTATCGCGGCTATTTCCGCAAAGAAGCAGCCGAGGCTTTCGCCGACAAGTTGCGGGCAAAGGGGCATGATGTGGCCATCGCCGAAGTACCGGCCTATTCCACACTCGGTTGGTTTAATGACCCGGTTCTCAACACCTTCATTGACTGGAAAGAGCGGGATCTCGCGGCGCTCCTCTTTCACGAACTCGCGCACAAAAAATACTACCGCCATGGCGATACGGAATTCAGCGAATCCTTTGCCGTGGCCGTGGAGCAGGAGGGCGTAAGGCGTTGGTATCGGGCCAAGGGCGATGCTGACGCCCTGCAAAAATACGAACGCAGTCTCATCAAAATGAACGCCTTCGTCGATCGCGTCCTCTCGGATCGTGACGCCCTGGAAACCCTCTATGCGAGCGATGTGGATGATGCCGCGAAACGGAGGGAAAAGGAAACTCGGCTTCGCAATTTACAAATGCATGTCCGGTCCCTGTTGCGAGCAGCAGGTCGTGAGGAAGAGGATACCTTCTGGCTCCGCGATGAACTCAACAACGCACATCTCAACATCGTGGCGGCTTATCATGAAGGGGTGCCGAAATTCGAAGCCCTCCTCGCGGAGTGCGATGGTGATCTCGAGACCTTTTTTGAACGTGTTAAGACGCTTTGACGTTCGGGAGTGCTTCCGCCGGAGCCGATGGCAGAATTTCTGTGCGTGTCGCGACAATGATCTTCTGCCAAATCTTTCGGGAAAGCCCTGAAGTCAGACTTTCGATCTCATTGACCGCATTTAGCGTAACCGGATCGTCAAAATCCTGAATCAGCAGCGCGGCCAGTTTGCTCAAAATGGCCAGCATCTCGCTGCAATAATCAAAATAGCGCTTCACCTCGTACGCGGTCATGTCCCGAATTGGCGAAGACGAAGTTCGCTGATCTTCTCGGGCGATGCTGTCCGGATCCTTCGTCAATTGGTGCATGTCGATGATGTGGGCCAGCGACCGCAACTTGTGCAACATATCCAGCGCCTTCTGTCGTTTCATTCGGCGTTCCAGGCGAACCACGAAAAAGATTGCCAGGGAGATGAAAATCAGGTCGTTCACTCCAGCTTCAAAGGTCTGAACCAGATCGACGAAACTCAGCTCCTCGTCTGGTCGGAAAACAAACATCAGCCCGATCAAGCCGGCCAAAATCGCCAAAATCACAATCGCCGCAATCACGCGATACCAAATCATCGGTCGCCTCAAATGGGCCGCCACTTCCGCAGCCTCTTCAGAAACCGTGCAGACATCAGCCACGACCTCCGTGATTCCGCGTGTCGGGAAACGCTCTTGCATCCTCGCCTGGAGCTTGAGAGCGGTTTTGAGAACCTTTGATGCATCCAGAGTCCGGACCATAATCGTGCAGGGACTATGAGGAAAAGCGGGCCAAGTGCAAGCACGTTGCTTGCGCTCCCTCTCTCCCCGCGATTCTCAACCCAAATCCTGTTTGAGCGTTTGAGATTGTGGATCCCTTGGAAGCGCAGGTGGACGAGCACCGGGGATTCAGAACTTGCGGCCGCTATTCCTCAGTGCTTGGAACGACCTTGCCCAAATCGAGGTCATTGATCGCAGCCTGAAGCGCAGGTTTAACAGGTTCCGGGGACGTTCTGTGCAGACGGAGGTGGGTGCAGTGATTGAAACGCATGAAGGATTCCAGTTCCTTGCGAAGGGCTTCAAGGAAGGACTCGGTCTCCTCCAGCCAAGGTTCCAGCGCCAAATGATGAATGTGCAGCAGGGATTCTTTTCTTTCGGCTTTGCAGTCCATGCGCGCCGCCAGTCGTCCGTTCCAGAGGATCGGTAGCGCAAAGTATCCGTAGCGGCGTTTCGCGGCGGGGAGGTAGCATTCAATCAGGTAATCGAATCCGAAGAGGTGCTGCATGCGCTTGCGTTGAATCACGAGGTTGTCGAAAGGGGAGAGGATTTTCAGTCTGCTGCGGGCCAGAGGCTTTTTGAGGAGTTCCATGGAAGCCGGCAGTGCATGGTATTGTTCGGCGTCGACGCGGATTGGTATCAGCTCCCTTGCGGAAACCATGTCCCGCATCGTTTCCGTAATCAGCGGTTTGGTGTCTTTCAGTAGATAGGTGATTTCTGCGGGCCGACCCAGTCCGTTGGCCAGCAGATACCGGGTGATCAGAAAACGGGCCCATTCCTTCGCCGTGGGCACGGTGGTGTCGGTTCCTTCTGGAATGACTCGTTCCGTGAGATCGTAGACTTTGTGAAAGTTGACTCGGCGAGCCGACATGAGATCACCCTGCATGTAGAGATTCTCCAAGGCGCGTTTGGCTGGCTTGGTTTTCCATTCACCGATTCGCTTGCCACTATTCACAAAGTCTTTGGCCATCAGAGGGCCTTCCTCCGTGATGCGCTTGATTACCAACTTCTCCAATCGCTCATCACGTTCATACCAATGCTCCTGTTCGCCACAGGCAAAGGCCTGTTTGCGCGGCAAACTGTATCGGTAATCGCGCATCGGCAGATAGGCGGCTGCATGAGACCAGTATTCAAAAACCCGCTTGCCGACGACCAGCTGTTCGAGTTGGGAGGGCTGGTAATGGGGATTTCGATTCCAAAGCGTATGATGATGGGCGCGTTGAATGACGGAGATGGTATCAATCTGGACGTAGCCGAGGTGCTCGATGGCTGACAACGTAGCCTCGACCGACTTACCGACGGTCTTCGGCGGTGGTAAGCGCTGTGATAACAGGACGAGTTTCCTCGCTTCTTGATGGGAGAGTGAGTCAATCATCGTGCGGGTTGCCGATCGTTAATCCGGCCGTCAGGAGTCTGCACCCTTTCTGCGACGCGAGCCGGTGCGTTCGCCAGTCGGGACAGATGTTGGATCACCCACTGATCGGCGCGTGGTTCGATGAGTTCTTTGGAGGAGGGCCGACGGCGTAGGGCAAGTTGTTTTCGCGGAACAGGGTCTCTGCTACTTTTCGGGTTTTAGTGGGACGTCGTTATAGAGCATGAGCTCGAACTGTCCATCCGGCTGTTCTTCCACCATCCAGACGCCTGCGTTTGTCAGACTTGGAAACCCGGATAACGGATCGCCGGTGAGGAAACGGAGGAGACCTTTTCCACTGCTTCCGTGTCCTACCAAGAGTACTGAGTCATCACTACTGAACTGTTCCTTAATCATATCAGCCACTCGCTGGAGGATCACCTTTGCAGCCGCTGTCTCAGCCTCCTTCTCAACATGGCCGTCTTTGAATCGAGGCAATTCAAACTCTCTTGTTCCGTCCTTTCGTAAGGAAAAATAGCGGGTTTCGGCATCCGGAATTTCGATCCGGTCTCCTTTCCCGAGAATTTCGCCGCGGTGCTTGGGAAGATCGGAAGAAACGATGATCGAGCTGACATACATTTCGTGAAGCTCCGGCCAGATCTCAGCTTTGGTTTTGGTTTCCTTCAGGTATGGCAATATCGTATGACGCGTCCTCCACATCGGACTGACTGCAATAAAGTCGAAATCGTATCGATCGAGTTTCCGAATCGCTTCGGTCCTCTGAATTTCGCCCTTGGGGGTAAACTTCTGTTGATCGCCGACAAATGACGGCCAGTCCTTTTTCCTCACAGATTCCCATTCCTCCTTCACATTATGCCCCGCTTCGGCGTGGCGGATGTAGTAGATCTTCAGTCCCGCAATGGCTTCAACGGCAACCGCTCCCCAAATGCCTAAGACGAGAAGAAAGCCGTTGGCCGCGTTGTTTGGGGCAATTGAGAGTTTTTTGAGTCCGACGAACATGACGAAACCCATATCAGTAGGAAATGATTCGAGGAAACAAAAAGAAGAAGTTTAAGAGATTCGAATCCGAAAAAAAGGAACAGGGGATGCTCATCGATCCAACCTTGGTGGATCGGAGTGAGAAAGAAGACCTTGGAGAGTCGCGAAATTTGCCTGACACGAATGGAGGATAAAACATGTTTTGACTGATTGGTCAAAAAGGGCTAGGAATCTAAACCTTGAGAAAAAACTGAGTACGATGCCCTGGGAAAAAACATTCGAAGAAGCCGATGTGATCGAGCAGGCGATGCAGGTCTTCTGGAAAAAGGGCTATGCCGCCACCTCGATTTCGGACATCACCGAGGCGACCGGAATCAAACGCGGGAGTCTCTACAACGCTTTCGAGGGCAAGGACGACCTGTTCCTCCGCGCGCTTCTGAAATATGACAACGAGCGCAGGAGGGCCGCGATGCTCGAGATGGAGAAGATTCCCGATGCGCGCGAGGCCATCGCAGGGTGGTTCGATCGCTGCGTCCAAAGTTCTTCAGGCGATGCTGACAAAAAAGGCTGCCTGTTGGTGAACTCCTCGCTCGACTACGCCAGCTACGACGACGAGGTGAAGAAAGTCGTCGCGGATGGATTTAAGGAAGTGGCGACCTTTTTCGAAAAATTGATCAAACGCGGCCAGCAAGAGGGCGATATCCCGGAATCCGTCGATCCGCGTTCGACCGCGAAGGCGTTGATGGCGCTACTGGTCGGATTGCGGGTAATGGGGCGTGGAACGCTGGGGAAAGCGGCACTCCAACAGATCGCAGATCAAGCAAAACGCCTCATCTCCTAAGCAGGCAAGCACGACTTCCAACCCTTTTTTTGGTCGAGTTTGGACCGATTAGTCAAAACAATCCGTCCCCTCCATTTTAGAACATGAAATCACACCGCATCGCTACCGTCCTCTGCTTGTTGGCTGCTCTGACCTTTACCGGTTGCGCAGGGTTTCCAGCTTCACGGGGAAGTCAGCCGACGACGGTCGTGAGTGCGCCTGCTCCGATTACGGACTATCACTCTTTCAAGACCCAGCCCGACTATCCCCGCACCTCCGAGAGCTACCGCAACGAAGAGGTCTTCTCGCGGACGGACGCGTCAAATTCGAGTGTCCTGATCTCCATCTCCCTGCAGAGAGCGTTTCTCATGAATGGCGATGAGGTCGCGCTCGACTACCCGGTATCGACCGGCAAGGCCAGTCACCCGACTCCGGCTGGAAATTACACGATCCTGGAAAAAATCTCCGACAAGCGCTCCAATCGTTACGGGCAGGTCCACGATGCCAGCGGGAATGTGGTGAACGCCGATGCCGACTCTCGCTTCGCTGAGATCCCACCCGGCGGTCGTTTTGTAGGTGCCGCCATGCCCTACTGGATGCGCCTCACCTGGAGCGGCATTGGGATGCACGTCGGCGAAGTCCCGCGCTATGCCGCTTCCCATGCCTGCATCCGCGGACAAGCCGATGTCGTACCCGCAGTTTTCTCGAAAGTTCGCATCGGCACTCCGGTGACCATTCTGAACTAATTTCATCTCGTCCCGGATCGGAGACTACATTTTTAACTCTAACAAAACCAAAAAACAATGAAAGTACCAACCCTAGTTCTCATCGCCCTGACCTTGGGGCTGATGAGCATCAACGGAAGCGCCATAGAAGAGAAAGCCATGTCCAAGCCCAAAGTCATCATCTTCGACGTCAACGAAACCCTGCTCAATCTCGAGCCACTCAAGAAGTCGGTTGGAAAAGCCCTCGGCGGTCGGGAGGAGTTTCTGCCGCTGTGGTTCTCCACCATGCTCCACTATTCGTTGGTGGAAACCTTGAGTGGCGACTACCACAGCTTTGGCGAGATCGGCACCGCTGCCCTGATGATGGTGGCGGAGACGCAGGGCATCGAACTTACCGAGGCGGAGGCTAAAGAGGCGATCGTCACACCGCTACGCTCGCTACCGCCGCATCCCGATGTGATTGCGGGGTTGAAAGCATTGAAGGCAGACGGTTACCGCCTCGTCAGCCTGACGAATTCATCAGCCGTGGGAGTGGAAACGCAGTTCCGCAGCGCCGGTTTGACCGACCTGTTCGAAAACCGATTCAGCGTCGATAGCGTCAAGAAATTCAAGCCACACCCTGACACCTATCAGCTGGTGCTCGATACGTTAGGCCTCGAAGCGGAGGACGTTTTGATGGTCGCCGCCCATGCCTGGGATTTGGCGGGCGCCAAGAATGTCGGTTTGCAGACGGCCTTCATCGCCCGTCCCGGGAAGACGCTCTACCCGAACGTCGCCAAGCCGGACTACGTGGTCAATGACCTGTCCGAATTGGTGAAGCAGCTCGCCGCGACCGAAGTCGTGAAGGTCTCTGCCCGATAAACGTTCACCCGATTCAACCAACCCATTTCCAAACCACCCCAACTGAGATGACGACGACTAAAACCGATACGGAATCAAATTTAAGCCGCCGACTGGCCTGGTGTCTGCTCTGGCTACGGCTGGGAATCGCCAGCGTCTTTATCATGTGGACGCTGGACAAATTTGCCAACCCGGAGCACGCAGCGGCCGTGTTCGAAAAGTTCTACGGGATTTCAAATCTCAGCAACGCACTCTCCTACGCGATCGGCGCCGTCCAATCATTGCTGATCATCTGCTTCGTCGCTGGTTTGTTCCGCACTTACAGCTATGGGCTAATCCTGTTTCTCCACGCGGTCTCAACACTCAGCTCCTACAAAAACTACCTCGACCCATGGACTTACCCGAACCTGCTCTTCTTCGCGGCCATCCCGATGCTGGCAGCCTGCGCGGCCCTCTGGTGGTTGCGCAAGCACGATCTGTTCACGATTGACGCGGCGCGTGCAGCTACGCGATCTCGGGAGGGGATTGCCCGGATCCCGGGCAGCATCGTCAGGTGATGGTTGAACGAGTTTCTATCAACGCGTAGTTTCAAACATGGTGGTTGATTGCCTCGTATTTCGTTTGATGGTCACGCTCTTGGTGGCGGGCGCTGGGCGGCGGATTGTTTCAAGGATTCAGGGGGCGCTTCTCCGAATCGGGGTTGCCGGCTCTATCCTGGCGGCGATCACGAGTCTCGCCAACGCCACGGAACTGGCGGGCTGTCATCCCGACAATGGGGCGACCGATGTCGCCATTTCCGCAGCCCTTCAGCTTCGCTTTTCCGAGGCTCTTGATCCGAAGACGCTCGGTGGTCTAACGTTGCAGCGGGTGAAAGACAAGAAGAGCGTCCCGCTCAGAAGAAGCACCGATCTGACCAACGCGTCGATCACTCTGGTTCCAACCGAATTTCTCTCTCCGAACACCAGCTATGAGATTCGTGGTTCGAACAAGGTAAAGGCGAAGCGAAACTCGGCCGGGCTGAAACCTTTCACGGTCACATTCACGACCGGGGAGGAGAATTTCGATCCAAGCAAGCGACTGCAATTCGAGCCGCTTGTCTTTGATCGCACCCGCTCGATGACCACGATTTCCGTAGGGCCGGACGGAAAGCTGTATGCGGCAGATGCCTTCGGTTCGTTGGTCCGGTGGAGTCTCGATGAATCGGGGAAGCCATACAATCGCGAGCAGATACTGCGTGATCCGGAAAAAAGCCGCCAGTACATCGATCTGGAGTGGGATCCGGAATCAACCGCCGCCGAACCGATTCTCTGGGCGAGCTTCGCCGACCGCCTGACGCCTAAAGACGACAGTCGCTACTATTTCACCGGAAAAATAACGCGGATCGAGTTGGCCGACAAGGTCACCGAACAAATCGTGATTGAGGGACTGCCGCACGGCAGGGAGTTCCTCGGTGGTTACCAAAGGCCGCCCCACCAACCGAACGGACTGCTTTTCCATCAAGGCAAACTCTATCAATCGGTCGGTTCGACGAGCAGTTCCGGTGGGCCCGCCAACTGGGGAATCGAAGAGCAAAAGCTTAGCGCCTGTATCCTTGAAATCGACTATCAGACGATCGAAAAGACTCTCGACGTTCATCCCGACACCGGTTTTGATCCGGAAGCATCGGATTCGCCGATCCGGATCTTCGCAACGGGCGTTCGCAATGCTCTGGAGATCATCGCGCATTCGAACGGCCGTTTCTATACAGCCGTAAATATCAATGATCGAGCCGGACCTGCCGATGGAGTTCCCGATCACCCGGGCATTCCCGGCAACCAGAATCTGCTGATCAAAGGGAACACGCCGGATCACGAAAGTCTCTTGATCCTGGAGCGAGGGCGTCACTACGGTTTCCCGAATCCAGCGCGTGGTCACTTCGTGCTGAACGGGGGAAATCCGACGTCGAAACCCGATCCTTTCGAAATTCCGGAGTATCCCGTGGGAACGGCCCCGGATCCGGGCTTCGCCCCCGAATTGATGTTCCCGATCTGGCAATGGGGCGGCACCAGTCCCAATGGAATGCTGGAGTATTCTCCGGACTTCCCCGATCCCTTGTCCGGTGCCATCATTTGTTGTTTTTACTCGGCGGGAGACATCGCCGTCATGCAACCGGGCGCCGACGGTTTACCCGTCAGCGTCGAGAAACTACGCGCACCGGGAAACAAAAAGCTCCGCCTCGAAGGACCGCTGGACATTACCCAGGACCCGAAAACCGGTTGTCTCTACATCGCAAATTTCGGCGTTCAGTCGAAATTCGGTGAGGATGGCACGGTGGTGATGTTGCGTCCGATGTTGAACCAGCAGAACACGCGCTAACATCCGCGAAGGACAACAGCTTCGTCGTAGCGCTTGAGGGGGCCCCCTTATTGGTAAGGACCAGGCCAGAGCTGCTCCTCTGTGAAAAATGTGCCATTTTCGGCCAGGGAATCGAGAAGAGGCTGCTTTCGTTTTTTAGTCGCAAGAACTTTCGGGAAAGAGGCTGGCGCATGGGAACTTCATGCTGCTACGATGGTTCGATCCATTTTATCTGAAATGAAAAGTCGAAATCCGATACCTTTCCGCAGTCTCCTCGCTGCGCTGGCGTTTGCTCTTCTATATAGCGGAGGCGCCACTGCGGCGGATCAGCCTAACATTCTCTTCATTCTGACGGATGATCAGGGCTACGGAGATCTGGGGCGACACGGGCATCCGCTGCTGAGAACGCCGAACCTCGACCAGCTTCACGATGAAAGCGTTCGCTTCGACAATTTCTATGTGAGCCCATCCTGCTCTCCGACGCGGGCAGCGCTCATGACGGGGATGCACGAATTCCGAAACGGAGTCACTCACACGATCCAGCCTCGCGAGCACCTTCTCCAGTCGGCGACACTTCTGCCTCAGTTGCTGAAGGGAGCAGGATATGAAAACGGGTTCATCGGGAAATGGCATCTCGGCGGCGGGAAGGGATACAACCCGTCGGACCGTGGCTTTGATTGGTCGTCGACCAACGCGAAGGGGCCTCACGATCATTTCGATCCGCTCATGATTCGGAACGGCAAACGCGAGAAGGTGAAAGGCTATCGCGAGGATATCTTTTTCGATGATGCGATGACGTTCATCGACGAAGCGACCGCGAAAGAGAAGCCGTTCTTCTGCTATCTCGCGACCTACTCGCCTCATGCACCGCTCGCGGCTCCGGAGGAGTTTCTCGCTCCTTACAAGGACGCCGTTTCCGAAAAGCATGCCGCCTATCTCGGGATGGTGGAAAATATCGACTACAACGTGGGACGGATTCTGAGCTTCCTGAAAGAGCGCGAGCTGGAGGACAATACGATGATCGTTTTCATGAACGATAACGGCGTCACCGAAGGACTCGACGTCTACAACGCCGGAATGCGTGGCAGTAAATGCACGATCTGGGAAGGCGGATCGAGAGCGATGTCTTTCTGGAAATGGCCGAAGCACTGGAGCCCGCATCAGGTCGACAATCTCACTGCTCATCTCGATGTGCTGCCGACACTGTGCGACTACGCGGGAGTGGAAATTCCGGCGGATTTGCAGGGGAGACTGGAGGGCTTCAGTCTGCGCCCTCTTCTGGAAGCGGATGCGCCGATTGCCTGGCATGACGATCGTATGCTCTTCCATCACGTCGCCCGCTGGCCCAGTGGGCTCGCTTCGTTACACAAGTATGCGATGGCTGGGGGGCGTCAGGGCGATTACCTGCTCCTGCAAAGTCACTCGTGCGGAGACCCGACCTGCGAGCCGTATTCCAGTCAATGCACGACGATGAATCTGGTGGCCGATGGCCGGAGGAAAGCTACCTATACCGACGACAACGCTCAGTTTCACTGGGGAGTGAGCCCGGCGGAGCGATGGGTGCTTTTTGACAGTAAAAAAGATCCGGCCTGCGAGAACGATCTCGCAGCAGAGAAACCGGAACTCGTTGAATCGCTTTCGGCCGCCTACGAAAAATGGTGGGAAGACATGTTTCCGCAAATGATCGCTGCCGGCGGCGACAAAGGGGAGCCGCTCAAGCGCGGTGGGAGGGCTCATTAGTATGAGGAAAATCCAGCAATGAAAAAACAGTCGTAACCTCTTCCTCGGCGAAGGCGACGACGGCGTTGGGCTTTGTCAGGCGGTCCTCGAAATCGTTTCATTCCGGAATTCAACTTTGCGCCCATTCTGAAGTTGCCAGTAGCCTCCCTGCAAGGCCATGAGCTGGTCATGGGTTCCGGTTTCGAGAACGTTTCCGTTTTCCATGTACACAATCATGTCGGCGTCACGGATGGTCGACAAGCGATGCGCAATCACGAAGCTGGTGCGGCCCTGGCGCAGGTCGGCCATGGCGGTCTGGATCTGCATCTCGGTGCGTGTATCGACGGAACTTGTGGCCTCGTCCAGAATGAGGATCGGGGCATCGAGCAGGAAGGCCCGCGCAATGGTCATGAGCTGGCGTTGCCCCTGCGAGAGGCTCCCTCCGCCGTTTTCCAGAACGGTGTCGTAGCCGTTTGAAAGGGTGCGCACGAAGTCATCCACATGGCAGCGCCTTGCGGCGGCGATGACCTGCTCGCGGGTCGCGTCCGGGCTGCCGTAGGCGATGTTGTCATGGACGGTTCCGGTAAAGAGCCACGTGTCCTGCAACACCATCGCCATGGCGCGGCGCAGTTCCTTGCGCGGCAGAGCGGCGATATCTTGGCCATCCAGACGGATCACCCCACTGTCGATCTCGTAAAAGCGGATCAGCAGGTTGACCAGTGTGGTTTTGCCCGCGCCGGTCGGGCCGACGATGGCCAGCATCTGACCGGGCGCTGCCTCAAGACTGACGTCCTCGAACAGCGGCTGATCGGCGCGGTAACGAAACCCGACATGCTCGAAGCGAACATGGCCTGCGACTGGCGTTTCCAGCCGCGCCTCCTCCGCCGCGTCGGTGGACATTTCAGGCGCGTCGAGCAATTCGAAGACCCGCTCCGCCGATGCCAGGGCAGACTGCACCTGCGCGGCCATGCTGCCCAGTTGCGAGATCGGTTGACCGATCTGGCGGATGTACTGGATGAAGGCTTGCACCCCTCCGAGGCTGAGGCTGCCCGACAACACCTGGAACGCCCCGAAGACGACCACTGCGATATAGGCAAAATTGTTCACGAACATGGTGGCCGGCTGGATCAGGCTGGCGAAAATCTGCGCCCTCATGCTTGCGGCGGTCAGGGCGCTGTTCTTCCCGGCAAACTGCTGGTCCACACGGTCGCGCGCACCGTAAACCCGGATCAGCGCCTGGCCGGTGAAGGTCTCTTCCACCAGTGCGTTCAAGTGGCCCGTTTCACGCCATTGCTCGGTATATTTCGGCTGCGCGGCGCGGCTCAGCAAGCGCGTCGCCCCAATCGAGACCCCGATCGCCACCAGGGCCGCGACAGCGAGGGGAACAGAGAGCAGCAGCATCATGACGAGCACGCCGATGACGGTCATCAGCATCAACATCGCCTGGCTGGCAACCTGTTGCAGGTTCTGGATCATGTTGTCGATATCGTTGGTGAAGCGCGACAGAACCTCTCCGCGGGGCTGCGCGTCAAACCACTTGAGCGGGACACGGGCAAGCTTGGCTTGCGCCGCTTCGCGCAGATCGCGACCCATGTTTTGCACCAGATCGTTGATCAGCCAGGCCTGCAGGAAATTGAGGCCGGACGCAACGAGATAGATCGCTGCCACGAGCAGAAGCTGGCGAACGAGGGCCGACAGCGTATAGCCGTCGCTGACCAGAAGGTCGGTCGCATGACCAAGCTGCCAGGGGCCCACGGAACTTCCGATCACGCTACCGACGCTGAGGAAAAGCGTAATTGTCAGAATCTTCCGGTTGTGGCCAAAGGCCGTCCAGACCCGTCGCGCCGCATCCCGGGCATCTTTCGGTTTCGCTCCTGCGACGGAACGGCCGGGTGTTCTGGGACCGGGAGCGCTTGTCTGTGTCCTTGAGACGGTTTCAAGTTTTGGCTCTTCTGTCGCGGTCATGCTGCGTCCTCTTCGGGTCGGGCTTGCGAGTGGACGGTTTCGGCGTAGGCGGGACACTCCTGCATCAGGGTATCGTGCGGCGAAAGACCGACCATACGGCCTTTCTCGATGACGAGAATCCGGTCGGCATCCCGAATCGACGCCACGCGCTGACTGACAATCACCGTGGCCGCATGGCTGACAGCTTCTCTGAGTGCGGCGCGCAGCCTGCGATCCGTCGCCTGATCGAGGGCGGAGAAGCTGTCATCGAAGAGGTAAAGATCCGCATCGCAGACAAGCGCACGCGCGATGGCGAGCCTTTGGCGCTGCCCGCCGGAGAAGTTCGTGCCGCCCTGGGCCACCGGCGCCAACAGTCCTTCGGGCAGGGCACGGACGAAATCGGCGGCCTGCGCAATCTCCAGTGCTTTCCAGAGCGCGGCCTCGTCCGCCCCGGAGTTTCCCAGCCGTAGGGTGTCTGCGATGGTGCCGGAGAACAGATAGGCCTTTTGCGGCACGTAACCGATATGGGAGGAAAATTCCCGGGGCGCGATCTCTCGCAGATCGACATCCCCCAGCGTGACCCGCCCGGTGTTTGGATCATTGAGACGGGCGATCAGGTTGAGAATGCTGGATTTTCCCGAACCCGTCGCGCCAATGATGCCCAGGACCTCTCCCGGACCAAGATCGAAACTGATGTCTTCAATGACCCTTGCTTCCGCGCCGGGATAGCCGAACCCGACGTCCTCGAGCCTCAGGTGCAGCCCGGAGCCACGTGGCGGCAGGGGCTTGGGATCCGATGGCGGCCCCACTTCGAGCGGGCTTTGCAGCAGTGACG
>TARA_R110002096_G_scaffold64535_2_pt1 | contig 20765 bp, 4 predicted proteins | sample TARA_R110002096 | Tara Oceans TARA_R110002096 (sample SAMEA4397295) | marine metagenome | biome: Polar Biome; feature: [DCM] deep chlorophyll maximum layer (ENVO:01000326); material: water (ENVO:00002006), including particulate matter (ENVO:01000060) such as... | depth 35 m
CTGCAAGACTATGAAGTATACAAAAAAACAATTGCTGGAACATTGCAATCAGTCGATTTTTCGGAAATCCCATCTTTCTTAAAAGGTCCGAATGTGACAGAGGAGATGCTACTTGCCGTTGACCAGCAGCTTCCTGTTATAAAGTCCAAATACGAATCTTTAAAAAATAAAGAAGAAGATATTTATGCTGCAACAAGCTATATTTTAGTTAATCAAGGCGCTGAAGTATCTCCTTCATCCAAGTCACTGTTGAGAGTTCAACCCGGTCTTAGATCAAAATCACTAGGATTATTACCAAACTTTACCGTTGTTAAAGTCCTTAAGCAATGGGTTAATGGGATGGGAGACTACAACTTTGTTAGAGTTGTAGATCCAGACTCAGATCTAAATGGAGTTGAAGGATATATTGAGACAGTAGATCTTGTTTCGATAAACGATAACACTTTCTTTTCTCAAGTATTTTCTGGAGAACAGAATGGAAACTTGAAATTGGCAAAGCTCGAAGGGGATAGAGCCATAACTCAAATGACAGAAGGTCAAAAAGTCACAATACCAACATGGTTTACAAACGAAGTGCCATATTATCATAGAGAAGCAGGAGAATATTGGTACGCTGTTGAGCTTGAGGATACCTGTGTATTAAGCAGGGCAGATTTAAATGAAAAAACTCAACAAGCGCTCAAAAAAGGTGTGGAAGAGTTGTTCACATTTTATAATAAGTTAGTAACACAAGAACAAATAGACAAGTTTATTGATACGTATCTTACAAGTGAAATAGCAGATTACCACATCGATCTAAGACCGGGAGAAAATGTAAAGTTTTTACTTAAAGTTGGTGCGATTTATTTAGAAGCATTCCCACCTGCACAAAAATCCTTAGATCAATTAAAGAACGAAGCAAAGAAAATCCTAACAGTAGACACAAGATATTACATAAATCATCTAGTTCAAGCAACATATGGTTTGAATCAGATGTATTTGGATATTATTAAATCAGATTTTAGAGTCCAAGGCATTAATTTTGCGCTAGAAGCAGAGCGCCTAGACAGAATCCCCGTGCTGTTTAAAAAACTTATAAGCTTCAATGGATATTCTATTACATCAGAGGAGCAAAACTTAATACAAATAGGATTTGATGAGAATTTTAATATTACATTTGTTTCTTACAATGAGGGAACAAAAGAGAATAATGAAAAACTATTAACAGTCGGATTCGAATACATAAGACAACAAGAACCTTTTAATGTTAAAAATACAATGTCTCTTTTCTTTCACCATCGCCAACTTAACAACCCTCTTTTAAAATGGCAACAAGCTATAAAAGAAATATTTTTAGATCCAAAGCCACAGATTATTCCGAAAGATCAAGCTACGCAGCCGGATGTTATGCCAATTGGCTGTAAGCTACCAAAGTTTGCTTTGCCAAGCTGGCAAGAACTACTTGGTCCGATTGCTGCACAGCTAGATGGCGCATTACAACTAGATCCAAGGTTTGATCTGGGATCATTCCAGTTCAGCTTGACAGATTATTTGCCTCCATGCCCGAAGCCGCCAACAGGAAAAGGGGGAGCTTATTTTAGGGGAGAAGTTGAGACAGAAGCGGAAAGGTTATTTTTTGACTCATTTGAATCCCTATCAAGAATGAAGGACCTACAAACAGGGTATAAGGAATATGTAGGCGATTTCATGTCGTCAGCGGAAGGGTTGAGACAAATAGGCGAAAATGTTGTTGATTTGAACGATCTGTGGAATAACGTCTTGAGGAAAGTTGGTGGTCTAGATGCCATATATAACAAAATTTGTAGATGTTTTGTTGACTTAGCGGGATTAGATGAGATAGAAGTGCCAAACTTTAAGGTTGACCTTCAAGGACCATCAGCAGGCTTAAATATAAAGCCATTGTCATACATCTCTCCGGCTAGTTCAACCGCACCATCTGATACATCAATCACTGGTGGTGTAAAAAACGATGAATGGAACGAAGGGGATGAATATGAATATGATACTGGATCTTTCGGATCAACGCAGAGTTTTAAAAATTCATTTAATGATGATCCTGCCGTGTTTGACGCCAAGGACCTTATTTGCTCATTTTGTTTTGAAATACCCAGCTTTTTCCTTCGACTACCAACGACAAATGTTTTAGATTTCCTAACTGACGCACTGCTAAAAGCACTAGAATATATATTAGCTCAGTTATTAATCGATCTTTTTGCTACATTGCTAGAGCTTCTCTTAAGATGCCCAGAACTCACTTGCCCAGAAGGGGTCAGGAGGGTCGTTGATTATGGATCACAAGATTTAAATAATATTATTGCCTCTCCGGGAATAGGACCATCACCAAAAGTATTTGTAAGTTGCGGAATTGTTGTAGAAGAAAATAGTTCTACATCATCAGATATCCAATCGTTATTGGATGAAATATCCCAGTCGTTAAGTTCAGGTGAAGTTTTAGAGTTACTAGATGGGTCTATGTCTCTTAAGCTGTCAAAAATAGTCCAGTCGAAAGTCAACAGATACCCATCAATTGCAAGTCAGATCCCCAATACTGCTAAGTTGAGAGATTTCTTTAGATGCATTGGCTTAAGAGTACCACCAGAAAAGCTAGCAAAGATTGAAGATGACATTATTAAGACATATGAAAATCCAGATGCTTGTGATAACTTATTTGAGCAAGCAAAAACGCAACTAAGAAATAAGTGCGGTGATCTAGAGGACAAAGAAAGGTTAATAAAAGCAGCAACAGAAATAGATATTGATAACTACATTAAGTTGGCTAATCTTATTAGAAAGTTCCCAGATTTAACCCAACAAATACCATCATTGTTTTCAGATGACAAAGGAAATAAAGGTATTCTATCTGGCTTGCCAAATCCAACTATTGATTATGCAGTTGAACAAACAATAATAAATATGTTTGGCATTGTTGAGACCAGTTTGGGCATTGAAAGTGAAAACTACACAAACCCAGAATCAGATGTCATGGTTAAGGCAGATAAGAACAGGAAAATACTAACTGGGGATGGAAATCCGATGGCTTCTTTGTTTTACTCTCCACTATTCCCACACCCGACGCTCCCCGCTTGGGCGCTTGTAGTTCTAGAGCCAGATCTTTCTAAAAATGTGTTTTATAGCCTTTGGTTCCCAATCAAAGATAAAATGGCTCCATACACGGAAGACTTTAACGGAAACAATAAAGGCGATGATAAATATTTGATGGGAATAGATGATATTTTAACAGATTTTGCTTCAAATGCTCCCTCATACCTGTCTTTTACAGCGGGGAACAACATAACTCTCAATGTAGATCTTCCGGATTTCATGGGTGATAGAGTTAGATCAGACTTGTTTTTATCCCCTCCAGATAAAGATGAAAATGATAACTTAATATATACAAACAACATCGATGTATCATTCGATGCTTCACAAATAATAGATCAACCGTTTAGCCTAACAGCATTTGATGAAAACTCTAAAAAAATATCAGAATCCCTGCAACAGTCTTTAAATAAGTATCCTTTACAAAGTGAAGATGTGCCACCACAGATTCAATACTTTTCACAGTTAATGGTAGACAAGTCATTGCCATCTTCTGAAGAGATAGGTAAAGACAAGTATGATAATATAGTCAAAAGTTTATTGCCCATATTCCAAGAGGATGTTTACAAGAGCGTGTTTTCTTCTATTTTGACGGGAATAGCCGAAACCATAGGAAACTCAGAATTATTAAAATCTTACAATGTTGACCTATTCGATGATCTTATAGAAGTTAGTCCGGTCGGAGCAGGTATAGTTCTTTTGTTGAAAAGCTTGTGGGAAGGGGTTGGTGTAAATGTTCGTGCAGACACTGATAAAAAAGAGATGGCTCTATTAAATTTGAAACCTTCAAAAACAAATAAAGGATTTCTCAAGGGTCTCATTGATACAGAGGTAGTTGCAAACAAAGTTAAGAAAAACTATGATTTTGCAAACTACGAGGATCCTAATTCTGATGAGTTGGGAATGACACATTACGCTATGATGGAAGGAATAGTGTCGGCATATATACAAATAATATCAGCAGATACTTTATTAAGAGGTCTGCCTACGATCAGCAAGTTTCCAAAGTTTTTATTAACAAATGGGAACATGTTACAGGAGTTGATATTAAAAGTTTTAACGAGCGACCTCGAAGAAGGTTCAACTGAAGGTTTGTTAAGCTCGCCGACAGACTTTAAGTTCATGTGCATGACTTTATTATCTCGCAGAAGTTCTTTCACATTTACAGACCCCAAAGCCACAGAGCCGGGAAATAGTGGTTCTATTCTAGAGAAAAAAACAGGAAAAATATTTGAAATAAATAGCGCGGATGATGCAACTAGATTTATGATTAGAGAGAACATAGGATATCCATTAGACTTTATTTTTTCTAAAATATCTTCATTCGGAGGGTCTGGTCAAAACTTTACAGGAATATCACAAACAAACCCCCTCGATCTGATATCATATAAGTACCCCGTATATGTGCATGATTCAGCAAATAATGCAAGCGTGGATGATAAGCCAGCTAGTGATCAGCCATCAGATGGCTATGATTATCCTAGTTCTCTTTTCGATAATTCTAGGTATCAACAGTTTTTGAATGGCAAGTTTTTTAATCAAGTTTATTATGAAATAGAAGATTGGGCTTCTTCCGAAGAGGCTGACGACAATGGCGGTATATATGTTAAAGAACTTGTTGACAGACCAAATAAACTAAAGAAGATTTTAAGCCAAGACAACTTGTTTGAATTGATTTCGCTTATGTCTGGTCAACAAAATCTAGGGTTTGAAGACGGCTCTGGAGACGGCATTCTTACTTTAGAAGAGAATACGGGCCCGGCATTTATTGAGTTTTTCAAATCAATCAAGCTTGGTACGAGATTGTGCTATGGATTTATAACGTCCGATAAAGAATACCAAGGATCTAGCTCTGGCATAGCAGGATTTGAAAACGTTCAAGAGACCATAAAGCCATATTCTGATGGGCAGTTTGAAACTTTTAAGACAATATCGATAGCTATCGATGAATCCTTGGGAATAAAGTTAGATGATGATACCAATAGTTCGACATTTAGCCAAATCGATGATAATATGAAAGAATATATAGAGTTAAATAAGAGTATCCTTATCCTTGAGGGCGATACAGTGGGAATGTCTTTCGATTCTGGTCCAATATCCGTTACAGTGAAAAATACTCCTTTAAAGACGTATATTTTCCCGCTAATAGAATCTACAATAGATGTCATGGATAACGATACGCCAAACTCTTTCGAGGTATTTAATGAGACAACTCAAGAAGTAGCAAAAAGACCTGAGAATATAAGAGAGTTTTTGTTTGAATCTTATGGCATTTCTTTGATATCAAAAAATCTAACAAATATTGTCTTGTCTGATGAATATGCTGCGTTGTTACAGTATTCATTCCCGACAAGGGATATAATTGACATGTTTGCTATATTCAATGTTGCATTGGTATCCTCTGATAGAAATGTGAAACACGCATTTTCTAACACAAAAAATGTTTTAAAAACATTATTTAATAGTATTTATGATATGACAGGACCTGAAAAATATAAAAAACTATCAGGTCCAAGATTCTAATTACACACATGGAAACAAAATAAATGGCTTCATATGCTCCAAAATTACCCTTAACAAGAGATGTAAACAGCGGATATAAAATGCTTGATACCCTAAAGGGGGTTGTTAAGCAAAACTTTAAAATGATTATATTGACAGTGCCGGGGGAAAGGATCATGAATCCGGACTTCGGCGTCGGTCTATATAAATATCTTTTTGAGCAAGTACCTTCAGAAGAATTGCAGGATAAAATTCGAGGCAATATTATCAACCAGACAACAAGATATTTACCTTACATAGCTATCAAAAATATGTCATTCGAAACAAGTGACAATTCTCCTTTGACAACAGGCTTCAACACTTTGTATATAAGAGTGGAATATTATATAAAAAGCTTAAATGCTTCTGATGTTCTAGAGGTTAGTGTTTCTGAAAACGTTTTTTAATAAAAAACACTATTTATATAGTCAACACACTTAAGAGGATAATACTTTGGGCAACTATAAAGAAACTCCACCTATTTCATATACTAGCAGAGAGTTTTCTACAATAAAAGAAGATTTAGTCTCCTACGCTAAGAGGTATTATCCAGATACTGTAGCCGATTTTAGCGAAGCATCATTTGCATCTATGATGGTCGATATGGTCGCATATGTTGGCGATGTTCTTTCATTTTATGTTGATTATCAAACAAACGAATCTTTTCTTGACACAGCTATTGAATATGATAATGTATTCCGATTGGCTAGACAGATGGGTTTTAAGCCATCGAGATCCTTTACATCAACAGGTGAAGTGACATTATATATAATAGTCCCCTCCTTGACAGCATCTGGGCAGAACGGACCTGACATGGCGTATGCTCCCATACTTAAAAATGGTTCTAAATTCATTTCTTCCGGGGGTGTTATTTTTACACTAACGGAAGATATAAATTTCTCTACTTCAGTTAATGAAAAAGTTGTAGCTTCTACCAACTCTTCTACCGGAGTACCTACGGCTTATGCTATCAAAGCATTCGGAAAGTTGGTTTCTGGAGAGTTTAAAGTAGAATATATTGGGGCTGGTGCCTTTAGTAGATACCCTAGATTTGTTTTAGCTGACACAAATATTGTTGAAGTAGTATCAGTATCGGACTCTCAAGGCAATAAGTATTATGAAGTGGATCACTTATCTCAAGATATTGTATATGAGACTGTTAAAAATACTAAGTCTGATAAGTCTTTGGCACCTTATGTTATAAAGCCAAGATCAGTCCCAAGAAGATACACTGTAGAAATGTCTGGTAGAAATACATTTTTACAGTTTGGACATGGATCGGATAAAAATCTAACAACCGAAAATATAACAGACCCATCAAAAGTTGTTTTACAACAACATGCAAAAGATTACGTGACAGACAAGACATTTGATCCGACTAATCTAATCGAAACAGACAAACTGGGTGTAGCACCATCAAACACCACTCTGACGGTGATATACAGGTCAAACACAGCCGACAACGTAAATATTTCTTCTGATTCTTTATCCGAAACATCAGATTTGCAGTTCTCTTTCAACAACGCCTCATCTTTGAATTCTTCACAGATTTCAAACGTTATAACAAGTTTGCAGTTCGAAAATGAAAGACCAATCGTTGGAGATACAACACTTCCTGACGTAGAAGAGATAAGAAATAGGGCTTTGGGTTTCTATTCAGCACAAAACAGAGCAGTAACGAAGAGAGATTATATTTCTTTAATATATAATATGCCTCCAAAGTTTGGGTCAATAAAAAGGGCAAATCTAGCTCAAGATACAAATTCATTTAAGAGAAACCTCAACTTGTATGTTGCTTCTGAAAATCAGAATGGAAATCTTATACAATGCCCCGCTACAATAAAAAATAACTTAAAAACATGGCTAGCTGGATATAAGATGATCAACGATACCATAGATATTTTAGATGTAAAAGTCATCAACATTTATATAGAGTATCAGGCTTTGGTAAATTCGGAAGAAAACAAATTTGGAGCTATAAGCAATATCAATCAAGAGTTATCAGCTTTTTTCTCAAATAAATATGATATTGGAGAGCCATTTATGTATTCGGATGTTTATGGAGTTCTAAAGGAAATTCCATATGTTTTGGACGTACAAAATATATTCGTTGGATTAAAGACAGGACCTGCATACAGTACGAGTTATTTTGACATTCAAAGAAATACTTCATCCGATGGAAGGATGGTAATCTGCCCAGAGGATCATATTTTTGAGATAAGATACCCAAGTTCAGACATAAGAGGGACTATAGTTTAATGCCTATAAAAAAATACATAGCAGAAGCTGATAATACAATAACAAACGCTTTAAAGAGTGATCTGTCTACCCGTGGTACAGGCTCAAATATGGGAGCATCGGATGTATTAGAGTCTTTTTATATCTACGGTCAAGTTTCTAATGGGACTGCATCATTATCTAATTCTGCCGAAAAGTCTAGAATATTAGTTCAGTTCGACATAAATAAGATGAATCAAGATCGAACAAATGGATTGATACCTGCTAGTGGAAGCGTTGTTTGGAACTTAAACATGTACAACGCCCCGCATGCTTTCCAAACGCCCAAAGATTTTAAAATGGTTATAAAGGTGTGCTCTGGCTCTTGGCAAGAGGGTCGCGGGCTGGATATGGAAAACTATTCCGATGAAACATATCAGGGCACAGGATCTAACTGGGCTTACAAAGGCGCAGCAGGTGATGGTAACTCTACTTGGTTAACTGAGGGTGGTGATTTTGCAGAAAGCACTCTATCTCCAGCATATACAGCATCCTTCACAGACGGAACAGAAGATCTTTCAGTAGATATTAGTGATATTGTTGAAGACTGGATGACTGGCGGAGTGAAGGCAGACGGCACCCTCCGATGCACAGAGGCTGGGACAGTTCCCGGCGATTATAATAATTCTGAATTCACACTAGTTGATTCGCAAGGAACCTCATTTACATACAAACTCAGCACTTCAACAACAACAAATGGGGGCAGCACCATTGGTATAAGTGGATTATCAAGCAACAACACAGTCGCTGCAAAAATTAGAGATGCGATCAATAATACTGGAATCTTAAGAATAACAGCGACAGCGGGGGGTTCTGCTGATATAACTACATTGACCATGGACGACATAGGGTTAGCAGGAAATGCTACAACGGAAGGAGGCTTGGGTAATATAATTATAACAGGTTCTGCCGGAGACAATTTTACAATAACAGCAGCCCTTAGTAATGGAGAGGGAATCCCAAACTATGGCTTGGGGGTGTTCTTGTCCTCTAGCTACGAAACAGGGTCTTATTCATATTATACTAAAAAGTTCTTTGCTAGATCAAGTGAATACTTTTTCCTTAGACCGAACTTGGAAGCACAGTGGGACGATACTAAAAAAGATAACGCAGGCAACTTTGTTGCTAGCAGTTCTTTAGCATCCGCAGAGGACAACCTAAACACCTTGTTTTTATACAATTATGTCAAAGGAAAACTGCAAAATATACCAGCAAACGCAAGCCACGCCAATACCAATATTATTTATGCCAGCATATATTCAAGCTCGGTGGGAAATATATATGATAAAATTCCTCTACCAGTCGGTGGAGGCGTGACAACTACTGGTTTTCACAATGTAACGGGAGGCATCTATATAGGACCCGAAGGGGCAGTTGCAGGGATATATACTGCTTCGCTAGCCATGTCGCACTCTTTGGACGAGGTATACCCAGTGTGGCACTATGAAGATTTGGTATCTTATCATACCGGGGCAGTAATATCTGTTAATCAGATCAATGCTTCCAACTATAATCCGAATGAAAAATATATAACAACCATCGAAAACCTTAAGCCCTCTTATTATGAAGAAGAGACAGCCAGATTTAGATTGTTTATCAGAGACAAAAAGTGGAATCCCAATAACTATACCGTGATGCAATCAGAACAACAGCCAAAGATTGTTGAAAATGCATATTATTCTCTATATAGAGTGTCTGATGATTATGAAGTTATACCCTATGGAACCGGAAGCTCTATATCTCCACAGTCAAATGGAACAGCAGACACATACACTAGATTATCTTATGATGTTTCCGGCAACTATTTTGATTTAAATATGCAGTTGTTGCAGCCGGGATATCAATATGGTCTTAAGTTTGCTTATTATTTAAATGGTTCATATAGAGAGCAAGAAGAAATGTTTAAGTTTAAGGTTGAGGAATAATGCCAAAGTCGACAGATATAAAGAATCTTTTTAAAAAATCTAAAATAGTGTCCTCCTCTAGCATGGATGAACTTGGTCGCAAGATAGAATCTGTCGACTATGTGCATGAATTTTTGGAAGACAGGGGTAGGTTTTTCCCAAACATTGATTTTTCTAATCCAGCACACTTTGCAAGATTTGGATCAGCAGAGGAATATTATAAAAAATCAATTGAAAATATTTATAAGACTTATCCCTATGATGGATCCTTAAAAGAAAAGTATGAGTGGCACAACTCTTCATCCTATATCGATAACTATATTTTCGATCAAGAATACCCCAGAACAAATGGGTATGTTGTTTTGGGTCAAAATTGGGGTAGCATAGCTAGCACAGTTGATGCAACTGGCGATGGGGATTCAATATATAAAAAGTCTACAACTCCTCAATACGTATCGATCAAGGGTGGACCAAATGCTGCATCTAATCTAACATATGAGTTAGATAATCCATTAGAGACACCTGATCTAAAGAAAAAAAGGTTTAAAGCAAACTATTATGATGCAACAAGTAGCCTAGATCAAAACTTAAATATCGACGGTGCATCAGGAAATGCTGTAGAGTTCTGGCTAAAGCTGCCATCAACACCCACAACAAGCCAAACATCTCCCGCACATGCTTATTTCGATCTGTGGAATGGTCAAAGTGGAACTTCTCACGCTTATGGTCGTATGCTGGTTGAGACAGTGTTTGATGTTGCAGGGGGCAGCCCTGATGGATCTTATCTGGGAGATTCTATCTTTTATGTTAGTTACGCTTCTGGGTCATCTGGAGTTCAAAGAGCGAAGGTAGGGGCTTCAACTTTCCCATCAAGCGAAAATGTAACTTTATCTGACTGGAATCATTATGCATTTGTTATGCAAAATAATCCCACAGGATCAGACCACCTATTGATGAAGCTGTATGTAAATGGTAACCTCATTGATACGGTTCATACTGGTTCTCAAATATCTTCTGTTGAAACAGTACCGCTCAATGCGAATATTGGCGCTTATAGGGCTGGTCCAACTCTAGCATTAGCTTCGGCTGGTGTTGGTGATGGTTTCGGATCCTTGTCTGGATCTTCCATGGATGAGTTTAGGTTTTGGAAAGCGGCAAGAAACTCAGAACAAGTCGGCTTAAACTGGTTCAAACAAGTGGCAGGAGGTACTAACTCTGACTTCGGAACTTATACATCTAAGTTTACAGGATCGGCAAACCCAGTTGATCTAGGTGTTTATTATAAGTTTAATGAAGGGATTGCGGGAACTAGCGTATTAGATAGGGTGGTTCTTGATTATTCGGGCAGAGTATCAAATGGTACAATAGAAAACTACAATACTTCCCCAGATATGAGATTCACTGGTTCGGCTATTATAGACGCATCTGCGGCAGAATCCGAGTTCAAGGATCCCATTTTATATAAAAATCATCCAAGCGTAGTATCTTATTACAACAATGCCTTACTGAAAGGTAGGGAGTATGATACGAGAAACTCCATGGGCACATACGAAATGATGCCACAATGGATGCTCGATGAGGATTCGTCCAAAGATTCTTTTAAACTAAGAGAAGTAACTCAAATTATATCCAGTTATTTTGATGAGTTGTTTATCCAAACAAAACAAATGCCGAAATTGCAAGATATTGCATATGTTAGCGGCAGTTTGACAGGAAGTAGCTACAAGCCTTTACCATTTGCAAATCGATTGTTGACAAGTCATGGCTTTGAAGCACCCGAGCTTTTTGCGAATGCAGATGTGTTAGCCACTCTTGCGAATAGAGACAATGTAAGAGAATACGAAAAAACACTTTTTGATGTAAAAAATCAACTTTACACAAATGTTTATAATAATCTGATGGCTATCAATAAGTCAAAAGGTACAGAAAAATCAATACGCAATCTTTTAAGAAGTTTGGGCGTAGATACAGAACTATATTCAATCAACTTTTATGCTAATAACGCAGAAATGACCTTGAATCAATCAATATTGCCGACAACGGTTGAAAAGAACTTTGTTGATTTTTCTCACACATCAAACTTTGGAGGCTCTGTTTATCAAAGCACATCCTCCACAGATACCAACACGGTCCCTTATATAACTGGAAGTAGCAATGAAAGTGGTGGGTTTGATAAAGAAATTGGCTTCACTCTAGAAGCAGAGACTATTTTTCCAAAGCAGTTAGATTATGAAAATCCCGCTTATGCAACAAGAGAATATACCCCGCTCACAGCCTCTATTTTTGGTATGCACACTGTGCCAACAACTCAATCGAATGAGGGGGATACATCTTGGTCTGAGGACGATTTTGCAAACTTTCAAGTGTATGCGGTAAGAGATAGGTTTAATAAGGGCGGTTTAAACGGAGTCCTAGATGACGAAGTATATTTTGTTCTTACTAGTACAGAGCCAAATACATCAACCCCAAAGATATTTACAACTCTTACAACTGAAAAGTATAGAGATGTTTATGACAATCAAAAATGGAACTTTGCTGTCAAGGTATATCCAGAAGCGTACCCAAATCTAGGCATCGTGTCTGGTACAACGGGTCATAGAGTGGAATTCCAAGGGTACAATACTGTCGGAGATGAGGTTGTTAACTCATTTATATTAAGTTCAAGTATTTCTGAAGCTAACGGCACAAAAATGCTTTCTAGGAAGAAGAGAGTTTATATTGGAGCGCATAAAGAAAACTTCACAGGATCTTTGCTGCAAGGAACCAACATAAAGATTTCTGCATGTAGATACTGGGGTATACCCTTGGAAAGAGATGAAATAATAGCACATGCAATTGATACTTCAAACTATGGATTATTCAATCCAAATGAGAATGCCTACTTATTTCAGGATTTTAAAATAAATGTGCCAAAAATGGAGACCCTTGCTTTAAACTGGGAGTTTAGTACTCTAACAGGATCCGACTCTAACGGAGACTTTGAAGTAGGGGATTTAAGTTACGGTGCTGGCGAGATTCCCAATAGATATGGAACAGATCTTTCCGTCCTTCTAAATAGAAGACACACTGGTCGCGGTATAAGTTTCGGATCAAGCAATACAAAATGTATAACCAAGGATTTTGTTTTTGCATATAAACAGCAAGTACCAGACAATCTTGATATATCTGATACCATTAAGGTTCTTCAACGAGATGATGAAATGTTCACTCCTAGAACTAAGCCAATCAAGTTCTCTATGTCTATAGAAAAGAGCATGTATGAGGTTATTTCTGAGGAAATGCTCAATTTTATGGCAGCTTGTGTAGACGCTAGCGCTTTGGAAACATTAGTTGGTCAAGGGGTAAATAAGTATAGGAGCAAATATAAATCTTTAGAGAAAGTAAGAAATCTTTTTTACGAAAAAATATCCAATACGCCAGATCTAGATAAATATTTAGAATATTACAAATGGCTTGATGGGGCAATATCTCAAATGTTGCAATCTATTGTACCAATGTCCTCTGGGTTTAAAGACATAGAAAATGTTGTAGAAAGCCATGTATTGGAGAGGAACAAATACCAACATCGTTTTCCAACAATGGAGAAAAAATCAGATGATCCAGAGGGAACAATCAGGGGCATTAATGAGCTAGTTTATGATTGGGAGTTTGGGCATGCCCCAACTATACCCATCGCCAACAATATAGCCGCTACAACAACTATCACGGCAGCAAACGCACCGGCAATTGGCGAAGCAATAACGCTTCGAACTTCGGCAGGCATTAGCATTACTTTTACATGTCACGCTACTATTACAAGCAGTGTGCGTTTTGCAAGGACAGGCGCAGATCATGGTCTGACTAACTTAAAAACCGCCATAGAGCTAAACTCAGCCAGCAATAGTGCGATGACGGTCAGCAGCGTTTCCAACCTTGGTGGTCCGGGTCCGTCATACAGAATAACAATAACACAAAAAACAGCCGGAATCGCTGGAAACACTACTGTAACAAGCAATCTGGCTGACTATACGATTGCTGGCGCTGCTTCTGCCGCTTCAGATGGTTTATTCTCTGGAGGTATAGATGGCAACCAGCGAGACAATTGCTTGTGGTGGAATAAAAAAGTAACAAGAGATGACGCACGGTTACCAGTTGGCAATCAGGGTGTTGATTTTAGTAGAATGAACATCCACTCTGCTTCTTTGCAAGTGTTTAACAGAGATTTTAATAAGCCATATAAAATCACAATCGATGAAGCGCAAACAAAGACAAGATTAAAAAAGAAAGCAGTTACATTATCAGAAATCAGACCTTTTGATAATAGTAGAAATATTACATTTAATACAACGACTTTTATTACTTCAAGCGTTATATGCAGCGATGATGGCAAAATAAATCCTAATATAAAACGAAAAGCGGATTTTCAAGCTGAAATATCTGATGCATCAAACACACAGTCAAAATATTCTGCTGATTTAATCGTACCTTACTCGTTTTATTCTTCTTCTGTTACTAATCCTGCAACTGGAGTTCCAACTGGATATCAAGCCGGTCCTGAGCATTTAAGTGACTATTATATAGAGACAAAAGAAGTCCCGATGCAAGGACCGTTCACCCAACAACATGTTGGTGGCAATCAACATAGAAATCTTGGTTTCGCTTACAAGCCAATACAGTTAAATGGACCGACAGATCCAAGAAAAGATATCAGACCAGAGGGTTGGTATTCGCTAGCAACTCTGGCAGGAGGGCATTTATACTATACCATTGTTAATCCATCTTATTTTATGCAAGTCGGTCTCGACCTACCAAGGGCAGATTTTACAAGAGATTTTATAGCAAAAAGCCCAGTAAATATAAAGAATATTAAAACCGATACAACTTCTTTTACCAGCAGTTATGGTTCAATATTGCCAATAGGGAACTATGTAAACGCTTACGAAGTCGTACAAACGGCAGACAGAAGTGTGAATAACAGATATTTTGCAGAAAACAATGGTATTTCCACTGCTTCTGCAACTTCGCCATCGATTTTTGGCTTGAAAGATTATGCAGTTCCTGATAGGGGAAGACACTCTGCCATTATGGTCAATCGATTTTCTGCACCCGGAGGTCCCGAAGTTAATAGTCCGGGATATATGGATGCAGAATCTGAGACATATTCTGCATATAATGCTCTTCCATTCAGAAATTTAACAGTCAGACAGCCCTTGCAAGCCTTTTTGACAAATCACAGTGTTTTTGGAGGTTTGGATTCACGGTTTGGCGCGAGGGCAAGGCTTATGTTTGTCGCGACAAGCCTATCCGCTTACAACGGTAATACCATTGCAATCACCTCTACAGAAGGAAAGACCGTAACATTTTTATTTGATAGTACCGGAGCAGGATCCAGACCAACTGGAAGAGATGACGGATCGGGTCAAATATACATTCAGATAAATGGCATGACCACGCAGAATCAGATAGGTAAAGAATATTTAATCGCTTTTAACTCAGCCCTAGGTATGAATGCTGGAAATGCAGATAGTATTATAAAGGCTAACCACGAAGGCACTGGTGGCTTTATTATTAACATGCAACAAAATGCAGGTGGCGAAGCCGGAAACACAGCGATTGTTGCTTCAACTTTAATTGGCGCAGGAACTATTTTATTGGTCGCAGTACCACCAGCCTCGGCAGCCCCAACGGGTTTCGAAGGAGGACGAGGGGAAGTTGGACAGTTTGCATCTTTCCACAACACTCAAAGAAACGGCGCAAAAAGAATAAAACAACTAAGCATTTTTCAACAAAGCGATTCCGAGCCAACATATACAGTGTTCACAACTGGGTCGACGTTCGATAATTATTGGGTTCAACACATGATTCCCCAAAGTGATCTTCAATATTCGTGGATAACGGGTTCGGCAACGGAATTCCCATTTGGATATTCTCAGCCTGATCCAAGCACTGCTAATCAGGCAGCTACAGATTTAGTTTTTGCAGACCCTGACTTTGGCTTAACTATGTTACTAGGTCAAGAAACCTATGGCATCACTAGAGCTTTCGCAGAAAACAACAATCTTGCATTTGCACCAGTTGATTATGTTGGATTAAACAGAGTTCTTGTTGCTGATAGCACAAAGTTTGAAGAAAATCTTCTCGTTTATTCAAGATCTCCATTTTCAATAAATGGGACAGTAACCCCAACAGGAGATCAACCCGGAACAAAACCAACATTGTTATATGCCCAGAATTTAAGAAACGGACCCTATGGTTATGCAACTTGGAATCAGGTAAGGCAATCTTATAATCCTCTTGTGAGGAATATGCATAAAACCAATAGATATTCTATATTAACAGATCCTGCTAAAGGAACTTTGGCTAGTTATACAGAGCCTCCCGTATCTTTTAAGAACTACCCCTTGATTCACAACTTTATATTAGACACAAACGACGATATTATAATCAAGAGCATGTATGATAGCGATTTTGAAATATTTTCAAATAACCAAATAAACGAAAAAATACCATATCAAGGTAGAGCCAAGAATGATCAAGTTTATGATGATCTAAAGAAAATATATATTGATCGGAGTTTAGATACAAACCAAAGTTCAATAAAGAGCTTTGTATCTTTGAAATATAAGCAAACTGTGTACCCAAAGAATAAAAACACAGGTTTGGGAAAAGTTAGAGGCAGGGAAACTTATACTGTATCTAGCGGATCAGAAAATTTTAACAAGCGCATGGGTGATTCAACCGCTTTTTGGAAAGATAGTATTGACGCAAGATTGAGATCGGATTCAACTGCGAAAAATGCTGAAAATATCATAATCTCTAGCGGATCGACTTATTACGGCATGTCAGATATGAGCATTTGGCCTCTTGATGCGGAACAGCCATTCTTTGATCTAATACAAGCATCAAGTTCAACAGCTATGGATCTTGGCTCTTATGGTGACGGCAACTATTTGGCTCCGATTGGTCCTAGTGGGTCATTTTTGAGTCCCACAATAGAATCAAGGTGGAAAGATGTATCAAAAAACGGGGAACTCTCATATGCTGGTTGGATCTATACATTACTTCAGCCAAACATTCAAGGAAAAGCAAGAACAGACCACCCTATTGCTGCTCCAACTTCATCAGGACCTTTTAACAAGGAGGATAATCAAATTGTACCAACTGCCTCGATCCAGTTTGAATATCCAAATCTAGTTCCAAGCGGAACAACTAACTACCGCAAAGATCTAACAGGAACAACAAGACAAAGCAGAGTTCCATCTGGTAACTTGTCTCTAATCCCCCCATACAGAGCAGACGTAATATCTGGCAGAACTCCGTGGTTCAATTCTTATGAGGAATACGCAAGCGACATCCGAAAAATGGCGAAGGAATATTCTGTATTGCCAGAGTTTAGAATAAGTGATCATATGGAACACTACGTGAGCGATGGGATCTTATCAGAAACAAACAACTTCTTGGATATAATAGGATCTTCCCTTAGCAATACATCTAGTGCGGAAAATGAAAGTGGAAAAGTAAATAATGATTTCTTTAAGATCTATTCCCATAGTGATTTCTTATCAAGCTTCTCTGTTTTAAAAGAAGATCATCAGAAAAACAACACAGCAGGGCTTTCTAGATTAAGATTGAAGTGTAGTGGGATAAAAAAACTACTCCCATACCAAGGATTCTACCCCGCACTAAGATCTGTTCAACTTGGCTCGATGTTTTCTTCTTCCTTTGGAAAAGACGTTTATTTAACAGGATCAAGCTTAAGAGACGGCAATATGGAACGCTTGGCAGCACTATATCAGCCTTTCTTTGCTCCCGGTGTATTCTTCAACACAATCAAGTCTGGTGTTGCTGTTAGTTACCCGGTACATACTGGAACTTTGCCGTCTTCTGAGATGATGCAGAGAAGTAGTCTCTATTCCCCATCCACTTATTTTATTAATCCGGGCACAGGTACCATTGGGACACATCATCCGGGCGGCCCTCTAAGCAGTATTCCAAACTACGAGATTCCTTTCGAGGCAATATTAAATCCAGCTAGGTATATACCAGAATCCTCATCTGCTGGCAGAGAGGCTCAACTGTTACCAGCATCTAACATGTTTTTTGTTTATCCTCACTTAACATCGAGTGTGAATAATCGCGATCATGTTGATGGATTTTATTTAAGACAAGAAGACGCTACTAGCGGCACAACCCGCTCTGGTGCCTCTGGGTCAACAGCGGGGCAGATATTTGTCGAATGGAAAGGTAACAGCGATTCTCTTTATTCATTAGCATCTAATAACTTTTTTGCCGAAGTTGAAAATCTATTTTTAGAAGATAGGGCACCAAGCCATTTTGTGTCAAAAGAAGCTTCCAAATTTAAATCAATGCAAGCAGGAAAGAGATATTACATGGATGTTGTGATGTACAAAACGTCTAGATTTATATCGTATGAAGTGCCATCGGGATCCTTTGACTATTATGTATATCCGGATAAAAATGCAGGAAGAACAAACGCAAACGAAATTTATTTTATACAAAAGTACAATGGCGATAAGCAGATGACTGCTGACGGAGCCAAGATGTCTGTGCGCGGAATGCACTACGGACCTCCGTATCAGGCTTCGAACTATTTTTATGGTCTATCTGGAACGGGCAGTATTGCAGGTGGAGTCCCGGCAGCATCTGCATTAGAAGACCCAGCCTATGCCCCACATTGCCCTCCATACTTTTATGGAACTTCTGTCGCTAGAATATCTTTTGTGCCGAAAGATGCACAGTCCGGAATGGTTGACGGTGAAACATTGAACTTCGATTTGGATACAATTTTAGGTAATGCACAAATCGAAACAGAATTTTTTAATAAAAATGAAACAGTTCCGATGTGGAATAAGAATGGATCAGAAGTTTGGAAGACAATATTTGCTGCGGGATTATCTCAAATGCAACTGTCTTCTTCTGTTTCTTTGTTTGGAAAACTGCAATCAAAACAAAAGCAATACTCAGCAAATGCAGGGATCGATGGCATATATCATCCAAATCAGGTAACAACACCCGGAGTTGGGCAAGATGGATTCAACAAGTGGGTAATCGAGACAAAATTTGAGTGCCCGTCTATCAATATGGCTGGCATGGACACTGAAGCTTTAGGCGCTGGCTCCCCCGGAGACGGAAGATCTTCTGCTCCGGGAAGCGAAAGGTTATACACTAAGGGAATATGGAAAGGATACGGAATTCCTCCACAAGGAAATGAGGGTATTTATTTTGGTTTGAAAGAAAGCTTCCCAGAAAAGCTCACAGCAGAAGGTCTTCCAAGAAAAGACTCGCTAACAGGATCATTAATCCATACCTGCGGATTTGAAAGCACAGAGAAGAGAATAGGAGAAATTGCATCTGCTCGAAAAATGTATGAAGCCATCGTCGCTGTTCCGTTAGATAAAGACAATAATCCGATACCAATAGCAAAATATATATTTGATAAGCAAAAAGAGAATTTGCAGAATGGTAAACCAGCGGTTGTTGTTGGAGATTATGGCGCAAGATCGGATATAACTCACACTTCTATTGGGGACATGATCACAAAGATGAGCAAGTATTATGTGCCACCCCAAATGGACTTTTTGAGAAATGAAAGGATCGATCCTTTTGTGATGTATATTTTTGAGTTCGATCACACATTTAGCAAAACAGACTTATCATACATTTGGCAGAACTTAATGCCAGATATTTCAATAACGGCTGAAAAACAGTCTTCATTTGTAGATCACCCAGTGGGGAGTAAGTTTGAATTCTACGGATCAAATATCGAAGACAGCGAGTTCGGATCTGATACAAGATGGATGATATTTAAGATTAAACAACGCGCAAGAAATAACTATGCAGCCATGACTAAGACATCCGAAAGAGCAAGTGGTTTTGATAAGAATACCGAAGAAGATTTAAAATCAAAGGGTATATATATTAGCGGAGATCAGGAGCTAAAGTACAGTTATAACTGGCCATATGACTTCTGCTCTTTGGTTGAGTTGGCAAAAATAGATGTAGAAGCTACCTTTTCTCCTGTTGAAGACGGAATAGAAGAAAGTAGCGTTGTAGAGACCGTAACTAGGGTAAAGGACGCATCTACTGGTGAATACATAGAAAGAGAAAGAGTGCTACAAGAAACAAGAAAAGAAAACCTAAAACGTTCGGAACAACCCAATGCAACCGTGCCTCTAGGGCAGTTACGCACTGGTAATCCAAAAGAAAGATAAAGTAAGAACTATTTAAGATTATGGAATTATTTAATAGAAAAGAAGAAGTGTTGGACATACAACTGACTCAATATGGCAAGCACAAGTTGTCAAAGGGTAAGTTTAAGCCTGTATATTATGCTTTTTTTGATGATGATATCATATATGATACTAACCATGGTGACAATGGATATGAAGAGGTTCAAAAGGAATCTGAAGATAGAATAAAGTCTTCATTAAGACCCAAAGCACAACCTATAACATACGGTATAGAATCATTTATTTCTAGAATACAAGACATTGCCAAATATGCAGAACAGCAAGGGGCGATCAATAGTGCAAACGACTATGCCATAGAGATGTTGACAAACCCCCCTCCTTCAAAACTAAATAATTATACATTGACAAATCCGTTGGGAACTTCTGAGTTGAATTCATACTTTCTTCCTTATTGGAACTTAAGTAGCTTAGTTGGAGAAATCAAATCATCTTCTGAATACCTAACCGGCTCCCATGATGTGGAAAGAATACCGCAAATAGACATAGATATATTTTATGAAACTTTTATAAGTAAAGGAAATCTAACAGGCGACGATGACGAGGAAGGGATAGGTGTAACATCTAATGGAGAGTTATTTAATTTGAATGTCGATGGAGTCGCAACAACCCCCGGCTCCCCTGAATCCTATGAAGACACCAGTGTTTATGCACCGACAACATATGATGACGGAACACAAGTTCTTATTAGGAGAGG
>TARA_R110002096_G_scaffold137223_2_pt1 | contig 20753 bp, 25 predicted proteins | sample TARA_R110002096 | Tara Oceans TARA_R110002096 (sample SAMEA4397295) | marine metagenome | biome: Polar Biome; feature: [DCM] deep chlorophyll maximum layer (ENVO:01000326); material: water (ENVO:00002006), including particulate matter (ENVO:01000060) such as... | depth 35 m
TGAGAGAATGTTAGCAACACCACGATCTTGGTCAGCAAAGGTCCAATAGTTGCCGTCACCACCGAGCTGATTAGAGCTGGCACCGGTGAAGCGAGTATCGAGAAGCTGATATCCAAGTTCGGTTCCTGGAAGTCCGGCAGCACCTGAAAGCCCAGAGCCGTTACCGGTCGTTGGACTTGGAACAGTGCGACCGTCGACCCCATTACCGAGGTAGTCTTCTTGGTAAGCATAACGCAAAGCGAATGCAAGACCAACAGGACCACTCATAGGCTGAACACCAACGATTTCGTTAGTGATAAGCTCTGGGAAGGTTCGTCGGATCATTGGGATGAGCACCTTTGGAAGACGCGCATCGTTTGGGGCATATGTATCGCCGGAAGAAGTCTGACCATTAGGGTTGAATTGTACTCCACCCTGAGCAGATCCACCAAGAGATCCACCGCCAACAGACGAGGATTCTTCGATACACCATTTCTCCTGGTTCTCCAGGAGGACCGCGGTATTAAGACGGGTATTGTCATCTTCAATAGCTTTAACGCTATCAGATGTATAGTCAAGGACTGGTGCCCACTTCTCCAAAAGAGTCGCAGCCCGGTCCTGATCAATAAATGATTGTGGTTTGTTCATAATAATATTTTTTTTGTTTTGTTTCGACCTTTCATGAGACTAAATCTCAAGTTACTCAGACATTATTCATGTCTCATTGTTCAGGGTGAAAAATTATTTCATCTTATCCAGACCCGCAAGATACGGATTCTCTGGGGTAGAAGGCTTTACTTTCTCCTCAACGATTCTAGGAGCATCAGCTTTCACAGTTCGATTACTAATGGCTTCCTCACGAATAACTGCCATTTGCTCTTTTTCTTTCTTGTCAAAGAGACGTGCAGTGTATTCGAAATTCTCTGTGATAAACTTGGCTGACTTATCACTTAAAACTTTCTTAAGATAAACAGCTTTCTTATCGCTGTAGCTTGAGACTTTCTGCTCAAGGACGAGCTTAGCGCTGGTCTTATTATATGCTTCTTTAAGATGTTCATTCTCTTGCTTAATCTTTGCAAACTCAGACTTAAGCTCATCAATTTGAGATTTACCATCTACAATAGCTTCCTTAACTGACTCACTCATAAGTGAGGAGTCAACAGCAAGTACTGAACGAAGATTAGTAAGGACGGAGTATGCTGTCTTATTTTTAGTAGCTTCTTCAATAGCAGCCACCGGCATTGCTTCGTCGATATACTCTTCAATATAACCAGAAATTGATTCAACTAGTTGGTCTTTAAAACCAGATGCACCTTCGTTAAGTTCTGTTTCATATTTTCTAATAACTTGTACCAACTTGTTGGCGTTATTCTTATCTACAGCTTCAACAACTGTATGCATCTTAGAAGTGTGGTCACTATCAATTCGAGTGACTAACTCTTCAAGTTTTTCTGCATAAAGTTCATCTTGGCTAGTAAGGGCTGCTTCAACAGAAAGCTCAACTTTCTCTTTAAGAGCCGTTTCAATGACACTCACGCTCTCTTCGGTGAGTACATCTTGTAGTTCTTTTGGTAATAGATTTTTATTCATAATTTAAAAGAGTGGTTTTTCTGCTGCTTGTTTTATTCTTGATTCAAGCTTATCGTTAACAGCCGATTGTAAATATTTATTCGCAGCAGCGTAGTTTTTATCGGAAATTGCATCGATAAACTTAACTATCTTGGTTTTGGTAGTAGATTCCTTGGCCATATTCTTATTTATTAAAGTTTTTTTTAAAATCAAATTTTGTTAATGAATGTCATAATTCTTTCAAGCAAATATTTTTCAACTTCTTTTCTAGGAAGCTTTCCTATAGCTCTTTCAAAGTTATCATAAATTTCTTCATATTTACCATCATCAGCAAGTACCCACTGCTTTGATTCTAAAATTCCATTAACAAAAGCTTTAGGATATGAAGGATCAGCAACACAATCAATAGCAACCAGACTCATATTTTTAACTGTATTATGATCTCTACCTTCTTCAAGAGTGCCAAGAGCGCGTGATGACATACCAACCTTAACACCATCATTCACTAGTGCGCGAACTATTTTACCACATGGTGTAGATAATACTTTAGACTTACCGTAAAATACGTTACCATCTTGGGTCATTTCTGTTATCATATGACATGCACGCTCTAGATCAACATCCGCTGTTGTTGGGTGGTTTAACTCTCCCATGGCGCGTCCTGGTTTAACCATTTCTTCATTGTAGCGAGCAACTTCACGCTCAAGCTCATGTAAAGGGTATAGTCTTTTATTCTTATTAACTCCTTCTGCCATCATATAAGGCCCTTTGATAAAAAGGTTTGATGGAGAATCTTTATTAGTTTCTTCTTCAATGATCTCAAATTGATCATTAAGATCTGGATTTTCACATACTAGATTAAGTTTAAGTGACATACTATTATTTATGCCCGAAAGCTACGAAAGCTCTTTTTCTGTTAATATTAACCATTTATAACCTCGACCTTTGCAATATTTTTTAGCAGCATCCCACTTTGCTTGGTTTCTTATATACTGATATTGCTCGTATATAATATGTTTTTTTTGCTTATATTTTGTAGTCGGTTTAAGAGTTTGGTTATACGGCTTAATTTCTACAAGATATTTAGCAATGTTATCACCTTCTTTAATAACAACATAATTATCTACATGATATCTATGATTACGTTTTGTTAAAGGATTATAATAAGGTATAATGACATTTTCACTACCCCATCTTACTACTTTAGAGTTATTATCACAAAAGCGAAAAAACTTTAATTCTAGACCAGATCTATATATAGCACGTTCACCGATAAATTTATCGATATTATTAGGTACAAATATACCTTGCCTATATCTAGAATTTTTCTTCATTACCCAACAATGAATAGAGCTGGATCTGTATCTCCTAATCCTGGTGAAGCACCTTCTAATAGTCTTGTTTCAAGTTCTGCTTTCTTTGCTGTACCTTCATTTATTAGATCGTAATTAAGAGCTCCTCCTCCTAGTAGGTTAACTTGTCCAAACTTACCTCTAACCCTACCAACGGTTATCATTGATAACGCTAATGCATATTCATATACCCACTGCTCTTTAATAACATCTCGTATAGGTCGCTCAATATAACAAGAGATAACACCATAAAAGCGAACATCTCGTGGTTGTGGATATATTTTTAAGTATTGTGTTCGTGAATCAAACTGTAGATCTTTTCTCAAAGCAAGTACTTTCTCACGAGTATCAATCCATTCTTTCATAGTATACCATGAAACTAGATCAAAACCATAATTACCCATTGCATATGAGAAGTAGGTTTGCTGTGCTAAGGTTTGTTCTAGAGTAAACAGAGTGTTAATGCCTGTATTTGAACCTTCTTCGAAATCCGTAACTTCAATAACTTTTCTATAATCCATTACATCATAATCGAAAACGTTTTGATATTGTGTTATATCTGCTGCTGTTCCGGCTTGTGTTAATGTCTTTCTTATAGTAGGTTTAAAAGCAGAGAGGTTATCAAGTGAGTTGTCGATTGCTGTTATATTTGCAACTAGTGAATAATCGAATAGCTCACCAGGTTCAATACCCTCTTTAAATGTAGCACTTAGTGAACTCTGCGCGGAGAATACAGAAGATAGTACATCAGTTTGTGCTACGTATGTAAGGTCTGGAGTCTGGCCATAAAATTCTGAACTCGGTCCTAATGGATTAGTACCTGCAACTTGCTTAGATACAGTATCCATATCTGTATTAGCAAGTGTATAGAGCATATCAAGACGAATGCCTTTGTTTGTTTCGTATAGATTCGAATCAAAAATCATATACTCTCTAGTATATCCTGCATATTTTGTAAAATATTCTACTGCAATTTGAATATTTTCTCTTAGTTGATCTGAATGTATCTCAATTGAAACTAGTGGATATCCTAAGGATCTTTTAATCCGATCACCCAATCTATCGTACGTATCAATCTTATTATTAAGATTTGTTGATAAGAATGCCGATAAAGGTGAAATAACACATGCGGAAGCCATACAATTATTTATGCCGATGACTAAATAATTGTATGGCTAATAATGCAGAATCTAAGAATGGGTATGTAAATTATAATCTTTGCAGGTCTTTTAATCAGAACATAAAAACTTCACTAACTATGTTAACTGGAGCTGCAGTTCCAGGTTTTACCGGTGCTAGTAACGGTGGAACGATTTTACCAGCTTTAACAGGTGGACATCCTTGCTCGGAAATAACTATATGGAATAGAACGGGCAGCAATCTTACAGTTTTTGATAATGAGTATGCAGCCGACTTTAATGGGTTTCAACTCTCAGCAGGTGAGCAGTTTACTTTTAGAGGTTTAACTAACGTTGCACAGGTTTCAGCAATAGCAGTATCTGCTGGCAAGATCTACTACAGAGCTCAATATTATAGCTCTAATCCTTCACGCTAGAGCTTATATATCATCAGCTGCTCCTGCTCCGGAAGTATCTGTCTCAACATCCGTATCAATATCTACTTCTGTTGCGTCACCAGCTTCTGCAGCTGGACCGCCACCAAACTCTGGTATACTTCCATCCCCAGCAACTCCACCACCTTCACCTCCAACCGCAGCTTCAGCACCTCCAACCGCAGCAGCCATCTGCTCCTTCCAAAGCGGACCCCCAGCTTGAATTTGACCTAGCTCCCATTGCATTTCTGCATCCTTACGTAGAAACTCCCTATTAGCGAGAATGTCTCTATCCTTCCAACCAAGATATTTCTTCTGAGCATATGTCACAGATATAAATTCATTACTAGCTAGTGAGTTAAAGTTAGCAGCTTTAAGCTCAAGCTTCTGACTTTGACGCATCTCAAAGTAATTAGACGGTACGTTAAATATAATATCTAAATTAGTCTCTGCTAGATTATACTCTTCCCACAAACCACGAAGTTTAAGATGAGTAGTAAATCCTTTCTTAATTGCTGCAGCAAATTTCTGTTGCTGTCGAATAACAAACTTTGCAAACTTAAGCTCTTCACGTAAAATAGATGCTGGATCTACAGTACGATCTTCCGGATCAATACGCGTAGTTGGTACTTTAAGTGCTCTATATAGCTTCTTAATAAAGTACATTAAGTCTGCTAACTCACCGAGATTAGCACCTCCAGGAAGCTGAGTAACAGAAGTACCTTCAGAGCCTTGACGTTTAGCAAACCAGAAGGCATCAAGCATAGACTGTGGGTTAAACTTATTAACTACATTACTCTGATCACTATCAAAGGTCTTACGAGCCCAATAGTTCTGAATAAGCTTACGAAGATATGCTTCTGCTTTTGGCGGGGCCATATTACCCACATCAACGTTAAATACGAGGCGTTCTGGAGCTCTTACCAAACGATAGATAACAATTGCATCTTCAATAAGAGAGAGCTGACGATAAGGGCGACGAGCATTCTCGATAAATGGTATAACAAATTCTTTTGAATCGTTATAAACACCAGAGTTAACATAAACCAATTGGTTCTGCTCCATTGGAATCATTTCTGTCTTCTCAACTTTATCTGGCTGTGTAGCGCTAAATATTGGCTTCTTATAGATATAGCCTTTAACGAGCATGTTTTGAATATTATTATAAACAGGCTCAACAATTTCAGCTGGAATATTAATCAAGCCAAGAACACCTTCTTTAACATAATCATCATGTAGAATCATCTCAAAGAAGACTTCACCTTCAACAAGAAGCTGTCTAAAGTATTGCCAACCTTTATGCTTAAGCTCAAAAAAGTCAATAAATTTAGAAAACTCTTCATCGATATCTGTTTTCTCATCAACAGTTAGATCAATGTTTTCATAGGTAAGTGACGCGACCCTACCATTTTCATCTACATTAATAAACTCATCACAAATCTCATCAAGAGCATCAGCTACTTCAGAGTATGCAGACATGATACGGTAATCTCTCAATCTTCCTCCTTTATCAGTGTCAAGACTAGCATACATTACATCAGCAAAAGAACTATCTTTGCCAAAGTCTCCAATAGGTATATTGTTGTATGGATTAGACGACGTAACAGATGACTTAACTAAAGCTTCTGCTCTTTGAGTACCATTTTTCGCAAAATACTTATATTTATTATTAAGTGCATCATCTTCATTTTGAGCATAAGGCAACCTGTTCTGAATATATTGAACCAAGTTTCTACCGAATGAAGAAGCTTTACCGTCACCTTGATTTTGTTTTGGAGAATAAGAAGCCATCGTGTATATTTAATTAGATATGAAGTAGAATCCAGAGATATTAGCTGATGTAGTAAATCCTGCTGGGTTTTTAATAATAAGATCAAATCTACTATTTGATCCTGAAAGATAAGGGAACGTAATATTCATTACATCATTAGTAATTACGTTCCACGCTGAATTAGGTAGTATAAACCCTGAAAGTAGTCCTGTGTATAATGTGCTTATACCAGTAAAGCTTGTATAAAGACTAGTATCATTTGAGCTGAGCATCACAAACTCCGTCTCATTATAATTACCACCAAGAAAAGTATATGAATATACTTCTAAATCAGAAGCGGTCTTTGCGATAGTTACTGGATCACCGTTAGTTTCTATAACATTCGAACCAGAAGCGTTAAAGTATATATTAGTTAACTCTGGTATACCAGATAAATTAACTGTTTCTGTTTCGGCTATACTCGAGAGATTAGTAAAGAAATTATCATAATCGAGAGAGGAAAGAGGTTGCTGGAAGTTAAATCTATTATCTACATTAACGAAATTCTGCTCAATAAAGTATACAGGACTCGAAAGTTCGTTTTTAGTTCTAAATAGCCAGCCCTTAATCGTAAAAGAAGTATCACCAACTACTCTAAACTTCTCACTATATGTAGTTTCGGTAGGGTTGTTTAATGTTATATTTTGATTCCACAAAACTTCTGTTCGTATCTCAACTGGTGCACCTGATAAAGATGTTGGCTCTTCCCATGCAAGAATTATATATGGATTAGAATACGGTACAAAGTTGGATATTATCTGTTCCATGTCCTGCATATATCGACACATTATCGACATATTAACTTCGAGGTTAACTGGCACAGGTGTCCGAATAGCAGTAGCAGTATTACTACTTTGATAGTTTTCAAAGTTATTTAACTTATTAAATACTCTATCATTATCATAAGATACAGAAGCAAGATCAATTGAAACAACCGGTAGAGTTAAATTTTGAGCTTTGTTAACAATATCATACATAATACGCTGCTTAGGAGCAAAAACATATCTAACCTCCACATTTTGCCTCGCATTACCATTCTTATCATAACGCTTAATAATAGTATCATCAAACGCAGCAGTGAACTGAGTAAGTAAATCTTTTATTTCAAAATTGTAAGTATAATTCTTCAAAGCTACTATTATTTAATTAAACAAACCTGTCTACAAAGTATTTTGGTAGTTTATGCTTAGACTTTAGAACAGCATTTACTATAGTTCCATCTAAAATATATGTAATACATTCATCCTTTTTGGATCTCACACCTCTACCACAAGACTGGATAAGAGAGCACAGCATTTTATTCTGATACCAATCAAAATCATTCTTCATCATCTTCTCAATACGAACATCTTTAGTAGGTAGAAAAGGAGCTTTAACAATTATTTGGAACTTTGCAAGATCTCCTTTTAAATCAACACCATATGACATCGAAGGTGATACTAATACCGTAGGATCTGGGTCTGTCATATGTGCTTCTAGAATCTCTTCATTCCTAACACCTGGCTCTCTATATAAAAATCTACTACCATGCAGAGTATTCGATATCTTAAGAGTAATTGAGTTATTCTGTGAGTGAATAATACCTTTATCATCCTTATGATGCTCACATATCTCACCAATCTGCTTAATAATTCTAGGCAAATACTTATCCATTGTATGATAGTTAAGCTTATATTTCGGGTTACATATAATAGGAGCTTTCTTCGGATCGAAATTAGATTCAGCTTCAACATATTTGTAATCCGTAATACCAAGACTTTTACAGAAATTATCTGGATCAATAATAGTAGCAGACATTAGTATAACTTTATCTGCAAACTCAAATAATCTATGAGCAAGCTTATCAACTTTTAACGGCATAAAGGTAATTGATTGCCTATCCTTTTCAAAGACATACTCTGACTCATCCCAAGAGTCAATAACTAACTCAATCTTACTATGAATATTAATTAGCCGAGACATCATCGAAGTAATATCTTGAATAGCTTTCTGATTTTTACTTTTTTTGTTAGCAATAATATCTTTTAAATCATCAATCTTATCAGTAATATCAACAGCAACACCACTCAACCATTTAACAGCAGAGTTATTACTCATATAAGGTTTAATATCAACATCCAATTTACTCAAAAAGATATAGTCAATTACACAAGTAAATTCCTTTACAAGTTGATCTTCAAGTTCAGATGCCTCGTCACATATTAGAAACTGCCTTTTCTTAAGATGGTCAGGTAAAGCGAAGAACATATTATAGTTCAGAGTATTAAACTTCGATACTAAAGTTTTATTCCGCTGCTCATAGTATGGACACTTACACTCAGCCCAGCATTGACGTTTAAGGCTTGGCGCATGCAAGCATGGTGCAATATCTACCGGATACCGATCATCAATAGCACATTGATAGTTAGACTTACCCTTTAATACCTCTACATCATCAAACAATTCTTTATATTGATCTTGTAGTGCTTTTGTTATGGTTAACGCTGTTGTCCCAAACGCTCTCTCGTTATCACAATCTTCTGCATAACTATACCCATTAGAAGAACGCTTATATGCTAAGTAGCTAGTAACAATATCTCTGAACTCCTTACTACTGCTATCTGATGCGTTACCTAGAGTCTTAGATACAAATGACTTACCAGAGCCTGTCGGTGCATTACAAATAACAAACTTATGCCCATTATCAAAAGCATCATCTATATTCTTAAGAAGTTTTACTTGCGAAGGATTAGGATCATAACCTTCAGGAAATTTTTGCAGTAGTTTAGATATCACTAAACTAATTGTAGTCTATAAACTCGATTAATCAACGTCTCTAAGCGGTAGAATATAAACTAATTCATCATACAATTTAGATTTTTTTGTTGAATCGAGCAACTTAACTTGTAGGTCTAAATCTTGTATATTTAAAAATAGGTTAGTCTTATAGTTAAGTGTAGTTACATTACCCTTTTTACTAATACCGTAAGGGTAAGGCACTTCGTATATACGAGTACGCTCTCCATCTTCTAGAGTTAATCTTGCATAATGCTGCTTAACTTGAAATATTTTAAGTTTACCTTTCCGAATAATTTTCTTATCTGTCTTGATCGCTATGTTCTCTAGCAAATAAGGTTTAATATATTCAGAAAAATTTTCAAGTGAAGTAGTCATGAGTTTAGATAACCAGCCTTTTGTTCAGCTGACATTGGATAAATGTTTTCGTTAAAGTAAGGCCAGAACTCTAAAGCTGGAATTTCTTTAATTAAATCAACTTGATTGCAGTTAATTGTTCTATAATTTTGAATTAAGATATCCCATACTACTAATAGGTTATCTGCTGCTTCATTAATCTTTTTAGGACCTTTAGGTGGTCTATAGTTTAATGTAGTCCTACCATTTACAGAGTTTAAAATGTCATATGATTTTGTACAGATCATGCGTCTTGTAGCACTATCACCCGGCCTAGGATCCCGTCTTACAAACCGAACATCACACACATTATTTAAAAGCATGCTGTCCAACGCTGACCTCTGTATAATCACTCCTTAAGTGTACAAATACCAAACAAACGATCTTCATTCAAGAAGATTGCCTTTTTAAGTCTAGTTCCATTTACATCAAGGTTAGCAATAGTAATACCGAGATTATTAGGAAAGATAACAACATCACCTACTTCAACATACTGTGATTTAGGCCCCTTTAATATAACTCGAGCTTTACGCCAAGCACGTGATACAGCATTTGTAGGGACAAAGATACCATTACGTTCAATTTCCCCGGTATCATTTTCATCAATATATTCTACTAAGAGAATATCATCAAAAATCATGTTAAGTTCAAAATCATCAGTCAAGCCGATATCTCCCTCACTATGAGTTGAGAGGTCAATAAGGTGTTTGTGAGTTTGTATTGAGTCAATACTTCGTTCAGGCATATATCTATTTAGTTAGTATTCAAAATTAATCAACTCACATTTCCATATAAGATTTTAACTCTCTTACAGATATATGTTTATTTTTTGCAATAAGTTCTAGATGCTCAACCTCTTCAGTTTTCTCCTTCTTCTTTTTCTTAATGTAATTAATACGTTTAAATTGAAGTCTAGGAATTATATTATAATAGAACCGAAACATCCTCTGCTTATCATCGAAGATACCGCAATATCTATTAAGTATATTATTCGTAAATGACACCGTATCTTTACTATACATTGAGAACCATCTATTAAGCAAGAAAGGCACAAAGCCTTGCTCCCCTTCTGAATCTAGATAATCAGGTTGATTTCTCTTATCCGAGAAAAATAGTTTATTCTGCAATTGAAAGAAGTTCATAATTTATTACTAATATATTCTGCAACAGCTTTAACACTATAACGAGTATTATAATCCTTATCTTGCTGTTCCTTAACTAATTGTAACATATCTAGATCAGAAAGCAAATCTATAATTACATTACCTGTATTATTTGCCCAATCATCTACTTGCACGATATAATTATCTTTATAGATTTCATTTTGAGGTAATGGAGGAGATACGACAACTGTACCACTTCGTAAACCTTCATAGTGACGAAAAGTTTCCACACTCACATTACCTGCTGGACAAATAACAATTTTTGAATTATGTAAACGCTCAGAATATTTCGCGGAGTCAAACCCCATATTAAATCCTTTTGTAATATTAATATCCAACTTAAGATGTTTATGAGTTTTTTTAGTTTCTAAATCTGTAAAGAACTTAATTATAGGATCCATATAATTTACTCGATTCTGTGATGCCATATGACCAGAGAAGAATACATCAACTGGTCGATCTTTGATAGGTCTATTTTTTAACTTACTATGTTTTTTATTATAACCTAAAGGTAGTGGAAAGACATTACTCTCTGCTTGCTCTGGTAGTAGGTACGATTTAAATACAAGAACATCATCACGATTTTTCCATTCATCTAGAATGCAATCAGTCATATATTCATCATGCACTGCGAGTATAACATTACGAGTTGTCTTATTAAGTACAACTTCATCTCTACGGTCCCATTCCGGGGTCACGCTTACAATATGAAGAGTTAGAGTATCAACCTTATCTGTGAGATGTTTAATAATACCTTGTAAGTAATTCCATTCACATACATTATCTTCTACACCGTAATATTTAACAATCATTATACGACTATCTTAGTAGTAGCTACAAACTGATCTTTAACTTCTGCATTAAAGTATTCAATTACTTCATGCATAAATGCTTGAGCTTCTTCATCAGACAATTCAGAAGAGAACGCAAACCCAGGAGCCTTTTGACCAGCTATAATATTAATTGCTGTATGTCCTACAGCAACATTCCCTTGACTATAGGTAATTGAAACGCTAACTTTACCCTTTTCTCGAGCTTCTCCGTCAGAACCTACAAAGAGCTTTTGCACCATTAAATCATCACCATCCATTTCAATAGGTGCATTAATTCGCTTACTCAAAAACTTTGCAATCTCCGTATTAAATAATCGTTGGAATGAAACAGCACCTAGAGGTCCTAGATTAGGAATCTCCCAACAAAAGTTAATAGCATCTTCTGAAGCAATAAAGTCATCAGTAAGGGTATCTTCTAGGTCGATAAGATTTTCCTTAACATCCATAGGAGCTCTAAAAGCTACTACATTACCCACCGGTGAGACTTCTTTACGAAATTGCTCATAAGCAAAACGCCCATGAATAAAGTCACCATTATATTTTTCTTGTTTAATAATCATACCCTACTTATTATAGTCTAAAACTTCTTTGTATCAACATCTTTATTAAGCTTATTTGAAGCTACAAAGATCATTTCATCGAGCATAGTTTCAAATGTATAAGTTGTTTTCCAACCTAATTTAGTACGCAACTTAGTAGAGTCACCTTTGAGATGCTCTAACTCTTCTGGTCGTTCGAACTTCTGAGATGTTTTAATATACGTATTAGGATTTAAACCTAACGACTTAAAAGTATAATCAACAAGATCTTGAATAGTATGAGATACCCCTGTTGCACAAACGTAGTTATCTGGCTCATCTTGCTGAAGCATTAACCACATTGCTTGAACATAGTCTCTAGCATGCCCCCAATCACGACTTGCAGCGAGATTACCAAGTACGAGATCTTCGGCTTCTCTACGAACAATTTTAACGGCTCCATTAACTACTTTATTAGTTACAAAGTTCATACCACGTCTTGGTGATTCGTGATTAAAAAGAATACCATTACTGATATGCATACCATAACTATTTCTATAATTATTGCATATGTTATAAGAGAATACTTTTGCGCAACCGTAAGGGCTTACCGGTGATAATTGAGTTGTTTCTCTCTGATAACCATCCTTATCGATATTGTTTCCAAACATCTCACTTGATGATGCTTGATAGATTCTAGCTTTTGGGCAAGTAAGTCTAATTGATTCTAGTAAATTAAGAGTACCAAGCCCAGTAGCTTCAGCTGTATAAATTGGAGCATCAAAACTAACACGTACATGAGACTGTGCAGCTAAGTTATAAATTTCATCTGGTTTAGCTTTTTGCAATACACTTACTAGTGATGACATATCTGTTAAATCTGCATACACGAGATTAATCTTTTCAAAGATATGATCTACTCGAGTTGTATTATACTCAGGTGAAGAGTTACGGCGAATCGTTCCCCATACATTATAACCTTTACTTAAAAGTAGCTCTGCAAGATAAGATCCATCCTGCCCGTTAACGCCTGTAATTAGTGCTGTTTTCATCCTTTAATTAGTTTAACGATATTCTTAACATCTTCCTCAGTCATACCTTGATGATTGGGAACATAAAATCCATACTTATTGATCATAGTTGATACTGGAATATTAGTATGACCTGTACCAAACTTTCTCCACATAGGAGACATAGTCATTGAACCAGCAATGAGTGGTCTACACTCAACTCCATTATCGCGTAAGCGTTGTACAATAGCATCTCTATCATAACTAACAATAGGATAACAGAAGCTAGATATAAAACACCCCGCCCTACTTATAATATTCAAAAGACTATCTTCATCATCAAGAAGCTCTTGATATAACTTAAAATTTTTATTACGTATAGCAGAAAACTTATCGATCTTATCTACCTGACGTAGACCAATAACAGCTTGTAAGTCTGTGGAACGTACATTTAAACCTGGTAAGTAAAAAGCAAACTGCGCACTAAAGTCATCCACTCGGTTAACTGAACGAAGCGTATCCTTTGTATTATCACTAAGATCTCTATCCCAACCATGACTACGAATCATAAGAAGTAGGTCATTAATCTCTTCATCTGAAGTACAAACCATCCCACCTTCAATAGTAGAAATGTGATGACCATAATACAAAGAGAAGAAAGACATACAACCAAATGTACCAAGCTTCTTACCTTTGTATTCAGAACCCATACTTTCACAAACATCTTCTATAAGAAGTACATCATACTCATCACAAAGCTCAACAATACGATCCATATCAGGTACAAGACCTAATACAGATACAAGAATGAATGCTGCAGGTTTCTCACGCTTAAAGATCCATTCTAACCTATTAAGGTCAACTGAAAGATCTTCATCATTAGCATCAATAAGAATAGGATTAAGTCCAAGCATCAACGGTGAACTAACATCTGTAGCCCAGCTTAAATCTGGTACAATAATAGTATCATTCTTAAGCTTACCACCAAACTTAAGAGCTGCAAGACCTAATAGAATAGCAGATGATCCACTATTAACAAATACAGAATGCTTTGTACCTAACCAATCAGAGAACTTTTTCTCAAATACAGGTGTTACAGGCCCTTTTGTGAGCTGTGGGGTAGGAATACCGAAAGGAGTATCAAGCCATTTTACTAGAGCCTTAACGTCGGCTTTATCGATAGTATCGGATACTAACTTAACTGGTCGCATACATATATTATAAGGTATTTTCCCAGATTGCAAGTGTATGCTTAAAAGGATTACCTTTAATATTTTTAACTAGTGTTAACATATCATCTGCAAGCTCTCTAATTTCTTTTTGAGCATGCTCACTATTACGTAATTTTTGAAAGTTAGCAAAAGATCGCATATTAAACGTCACATCAGCTTGAATCTTAGAATTATATGTCTTAAAGAAGCGCGCACTTTCCTTAGCCCTCTTACGTCCAAGTGTAGGTTCTAATGCTTGAATAGCTTCATGATACAGAGTATTACCAGCAGCTGTATAGACTTCTAATTGAATCTTCCAATCATCAGGCCAATCATCTGGAATAAAGGTCTTATCCTCTTTTAATTCTTTGTACCTCGCGCTTTCAGCGTTGATCGAAGCCAATCTATGCTTAAGTAGATGAATATGGCTGGCAATATCACAATCAACAAGGAAATGGACTGTACCTTTCTCAAAAGGGGTTTCGTGTCCGTCGCTCCAAAGCATGTTGATGAGCTTCGGAATTCTCTTTCGTTTTTCTTCATTTAGTTTTCTTGATGTTGACGTCCAGGCGCTGCATGCAATTATTTCATCTGATCCATAATGTCCTAATAACTCTACTGTATTACTCATTTATAATAGTATTATAGACTGACTCTATACCATTTGCAAATGGTTTAAATTCAAAATCTGGAAATAATTCTTTCATCTTTTTATTACTAGCATCTTTACGGAATTGACCGTCTGGCATTAACGTATCAAAATTAAGAATTAGATTTTTATCTAAAACATTGAGAGCAATTTCTGCCATCTCTCTAATAGAGTGACATTCGTCACCTGCAACATTAAAGTCTGTTTTAAGTATTCTATCAAGACCTTGTACGATAATATCAGCAAGATCACTTGCATGAATAAACTGTCTCAAAGGTTTACCTGTTCCAAATAATTTAAGAACTGCTTCGTCATTTTTTACACAATTCTGAATTTTTTTAATTAATGCAGTTACAAAATGAGATTTATTTTCATTATCAAAATTATCATACTGACTATAAAGGTTACAAGCATATATAGTTGAATAATCTATATCATATTTTTCCCTATAAAGTTCAATTTGCGTACCCATTACTCTTTTAGCCATCGCATAACCAAAGTTAGTTGGTGTAGGTGGTCCTATATGTAATGAATTCTCTTCAAGTGGATAGTAATCTTCTGGTAAAGTATCCGGATAAACACAAGTACTTGAGATTCCAATAAGTTTTATTACTCCATACCTATAAGCTTCACGAACAACATTCGTATTCATTAAGATATTCTGCTCTAGGAACTCAATTGGATTATTAATATTTTCTTGAATACCTCCTACCTTTGCTGCAGCATGAATAACAGCATCAGGCATTATTTCCTCAAACATCTTACGAACTTGAAACTGCGAGGTAAGATCATAATCTTTTGAGCTAACAAATATACCCTCATGCGATGTAGTCCAAATTTTATCTTGAATATGACATCCAAGCATACCATGACCACCTGTAACAAGAACTTTCATCTACATAATTATAGATGATATTTTAGAATAGTCAACTTGTTTATGCTGAGAGAGATGCAATCCAAGTTCTCAAGTCTGTAGTAGCAGTAAAAATTGCATCCATTGCAACACCAACTGATGATACTTCTGCTACTGCAGTCCAAAGATCAGACGTCTCAATTAGTATAACATCATTAGTATCTGCAAATGCACCAGATAATGAACTATAAGGTACAGCTTGAATAGAGATTTGACCAACCGTTTGGTCTTGTGCTGATATTACAATATTACTTAACCATAATTGATCATACTCTAGTTCCGGAGAAGCTGATACTGCTGGTACTATTACTGGTGTGGTATTGTTAATAGCCATACTGTTATTTATACTATTAGCTTAGTATTTCAATAACAAATTTGATATTGAAAGTTCTGCGAGTCTATACTTTTGTGATAGTTTAAAGTTCTCTTTAATTACATCAAGTTTTGATTCATAATAATTTGATGTACACAGCTTAAGTAACTCAGGAAGCTCAGCAATATTATCAAATATAAGCATTCCTTCTGTATTAAAAAACTCACCTATACTTGGACATCCCCAATATATAGGAATAGTACCAGTAACAAAACAATCAATTAGTTTTTCTGTAAACCAATAATCACGCTTCATGTTTTCTATACAAAAATGATAACGATAATCCTTTAAGCCGTTAATTTTGTCTTCAAGCGGATTATAACCCCCTCCAAATATATCAATATTATTACCAGCACCTGCTATAATCTGATGACGCAATCTATGACCAGTATGTTGTTGTTTACCAGATGCAATAATAGAGAAATTTTTACTTTTTAGATGAATACCCCAATCGAAGTCATCAATCCAACAACCTCCAAAAGGTAACTTAATAGCATTAGGAACTTTTTGTAATAGTTCCTTATCATGAGTCCAAATAGCTTCAAACTTATCTGAATTTTTAATAACAAAATCATACAAATGTGGTATATGATCATATGCTTCAACTAACCAAGCAATATTCTTACCAGGTCTATATAATGCGTTAGGTATATCAATATCCGTCCATACAACTACATCATCACTAGTAAAGCTATTATCTCGAATCCATTCTACTTTATCAGTAAACTGTTTAGGTGGCATTGGATTATTAGAAAAAATGCAATGAGCAAAGGCAGAATCTTGTAAATATATTTTCATAATTTAAATTAAAGACCATCTATCTGGTATAATATCTTTTGGGTTGTAATTATGTGCAGGTCCAAACCAGTTTTTTGGTGCAACAACAGTCTTATGTGTTAATGGATTTTGCAATTCACCTAAATAAGCACCCCACCAACCAAATGAACTATTACATATAATATTGTTCCTACATAGAGACATGTGATAGAGAGCTGAAAAGGGGTTTGTTTCTTCTGAATAGTAAGTCTTTACATTACCAAACATCTTCTTCGCTGTCTTTATATCATCAGAAAATATCATATAATCTTTTGATGCAGCTATCTTGCTAGCAAATTTGTAGTATTCAGCAGTTTGTGCAGGATGAAACTCTCTCTTCTTTGTATAGTCACCGAGTCTAATATGAATTGAAGTGCAATTATCCGGATTAGGATATATTCCATCTGCAATCTTTCGATCAACAACCTCTTTAACAGATTTTTTAAACTGTAACTGACGTTTTAGTTCTGTTGTAGTCCCTTCAAAATATTTTTCTGATTGAAAATACCCAACCATATCTGTAAAGTCATCTATTCTTTTATCTATATATTCAAACGGAAAATTTACCTCCCTAAAATTAATTATACCAAGATCTAAAACTGGTACATCTAAATTAAAACCATCAAAAATAGAAAAATTAGTACATTCATAATTAATATCATAATATGTTTCATTATGAGGTATACAATATTCAATGTTTGTTTTATTTGACATACCAATAACAGCTGCAAACTGAAATAATGAGTTACATGTATTACCGTAACGTCCTATTCTTGTTGAAGTTATCATTATACTAAAACTCCTTTATGCCAATCCCACTGATTGACATGCTCTTGTAGCTGCTCTTTATTCATACTCTGTATCTCTAGACAATAGTCTCTATTAAAATTAATATGAGGATTATGGTTAAAGGAAGTATCACCTCTTGCGTGTGTAAGATGCCATAAAGGCCATTGTGTACGCATAATTTTTGTACCAAGGGTTTTAAATCGAGCGTTAATTTCATTATCTTCATAACCAACACTCTTAAATCGTTCATTAGCTCCTCCACATTTCCAATAATGCTCTCTATCAAACATTACTACTCCTCCTACAGAGTGAGGATTAAAGAGAATACATTCCTCTAGATTTACATTAGTAAGATCTTTAGTCTCGTTAATAATATCAAAATATTTTTCCGGTACATCATAAAATTTACCGTCATATGGATATACTAATTGAGCTTTACCACTTACAATAGCCTCTGTTGCACCAACAATTTGTTGCGGTCTCAATAGAATATCGGCATCATAGTGAGCAATAGCAGGAGTAGTCGCTTCTTTTGCTGCAAGGTTAACACCTCGCTGCCTATTAAAAAATTCGTCTGTTTCAATATAGATATGTTTACATTTAAATGCTTTACAAACATCATGCAATTTACTTGAATTATCTTGCTCACTGATAATAATATCTGCATCAAAGTGATGCCTAAGGTAACTGAGTGTAGAGCGAATATTACGAAGTCTATCATCATGATCTACTTTTGCGGCAATAAGAAATGTTAGTTTGTCTTTAAGATTGTGCATTATAAATTTTCTTTAAAGTTTTAACTACCTCATCTACAGGTGTATCAGGTACCTGAACTGGACTTACACCATGTTTGTTAATGAAGAAATCAAATGCATCTTTAATATTAGATTGCCAATCAGATCTAGGTCTAATTGCAGATGAATCTTCTGAACATTTCTGCTCAACTACAAAGTCTAAGCTATTAGCAATGTCAGCCCACCACCAGTAAGGGGTACTATAATTACTTTTTGCTAGCATATATGAATGATCGACATGCTCAAATGCATTTGTATAACCTTCATCATATAGACCAACTTTCTCTAGAGATTCTCTTGTATAGAAAGTAACAGCACCTACACAATGCTGATTAAGAGCAACTTTAACATCACCATAATCTATAACTTTACGAGGTACAGGCTTACCATAGCTAATATTTGCTTTGTTAGCAGGACCGTGATAAGCAAACATAAAGTGCTGAATACCTGTAATCTTCGAAGCCTCAATATACTCTTTAAAAATATTACCTATAAATTTCATATCATCCTCAACGAGAATAATATAGTCACATCCTTTATCCATAAGGTGCTTGATAGCAATATTTTTGGCTTTACCAACTCCCTCACCACCGGAAGTGCAAATATATGTACCTCTAGTATCAGCTGGATGTTCTTTCTTACCATCATCTACAACAACAAACTCATCATACCAGTCATCTTTAATAGATTTCTGACAGACATCGTACATGTCAATTCTATCACATGTAATAATACCCACACCTACTTTATCCATACCTAATATTTTAATCTAAAGTATGTTAGAATCAACTGTTATACCCATAAATATTAGCATGCCATGTGTAGATAATAAAGATCTCATTTATAATGTAAAAGAATTACCTGAGACGTTCTCTGTTTCTTCCGGTGATTTATTTTTAATAGAGACGGATGAAGGAACAAACATAATGGACTATGATAATTTAATTATAGGACTTAATAATACTACGTTTGGTACAACCATTATAACTCATTCAACTGATATTAATGCATTGTCAGCTGAGGTTACTTCATTAAAATCTCTTAGTGCAGCTGTTGTTGAGTCTAACGCTGCTCTTAGTGCGCAAGTTGTTGGTAATACTACTAAAGCAATGATCTCTTTATTAAGTGGTGGAGAATATGGACCTACTCTAGTTGCGGGAAACAATATTGCATCTATTGAATGGCAAAGCAGTGTTGTTAGATTTAACTTTATAACTAACTTTAACAATACTAACTATATAGTTATACCATCAGCTGCTGTTCTTTTTGGAGGAGCCTTAACTCAATTTGCAGTATCAGAAAAATCAACTAACTACGTTGATCTATCTGCTTTAGATTTAAGAGATATAAAAGCAGCATTTGCACCAGCTTCTGGTGAACCTATCGGATTTCAAATACAGACGTTCTAGAACTTAAATTGACTCTGATCAACACCAAACTTTTTAAATAACTCTTTCTCATTATCTTCTTTATCTAGCTGAGCCTGTTGTAGTTCAACTAGCTGCTCCAGCTCAGAAAGGTTATCTGGATTAAGTATAGATTCTTCTTCACCATACATTGTACCTTCTGGTGTTACATATTCAGCAATAATATCAACCCGTGCTTGACCATGGCTAGGTAATAATATCATAGTAGGTGAATCACCGTTAGGGAAGAATACATCAGATGTTGGATTAGACATATATTGCATATAAACAGTATAGAATATATTATCTACCTCCTTAATAAAATTAACATCCGTCTCACGTGTACCGTCTTTTTTAGCTTTAACTTGTTGAGACTCATCAAATCGTGATAAAAATATAATATCTAAAGAGCGCATTGATTCGCGACACATAGCAATCTGATTTGTAACGAAATCTTTATCAAATCCTGCAAGGCCTTTATCATGAGCCCATAAGGTATATACTAAAGCATCTAGAGGGCAACGATCAAAAATTACCGTATCATCAATTTTATACCCCTGAACTGTATCTACAAGATGATCTAGAATAACAGACTGTGTTTCTGGAGTTGTTTCTTTTGAATGATCGAGTTTTTTCTCTTTAAGAATATCTCTATATGAAGTAATAGGAGATTCATAGTTATTCCATGTATGTAGAAAACTTTTAAGTAGAGTTGTTTTACCACTATGTGCGGTTCCTGAAATTGCTAAACGCATACCTATATTTAATTAGTTATTATAATTAATCCACTATACCTTTAAGGCCATATCCCAGATTAGCAAGTGCAGTCGAGCAGAGAAGTTAAC
>TARA_R110002096_G_scaffold113885_3_pt1 | contig 20725 bp, 20 predicted proteins | sample TARA_R110002096 | Tara Oceans TARA_R110002096 (sample SAMEA4397295) | marine metagenome | biome: Polar Biome; feature: [DCM] deep chlorophyll maximum layer (ENVO:01000326); material: water (ENVO:00002006), including particulate matter (ENVO:01000060) such as... | depth 35 m
ACTTGGCCGGTGATGTTTATTGTTATCAGTCAATGGCTTTTTCATCGCCGGCTTCCGCTTCCTGTTTTGGGTGGCGCACTCATCGCGTTCTCTGGCGCTGCCGTTTTGCTTTCTCCGGAAGCAGGAGGTGAGGCGTTTTCCCAATACATGGCGGGTTACGCGTTGGCGCTGATGGCAGGTTGCTGTTGGGCCGTGTATTCGTGGATCTGCCAGGCTGCGCCTGTCGCGATTGCACCCTTGATGCCCGGGCTTTTTTTGCTGGCGGCAGTGGGCGCAGCAATCGCTGATGTTCTTTCTGGTAGCGTGTTCGGGTTGCCATCAGGCCTCGCGCTTATTGCCGGTGTCGCGCTTGGTGTCGGGCCCTACGGGCTTGCCATGGTGGCATGGGACCTGGCACTGCGAACCGGGCCGGCCGCGCTTGTGGGCAGTCTGGCCTATGGCGTGCCCGTTCTGGCGGCCACGTTCCTGGTAATTGCCGGCGTTGCGGCTCCGGACTGGCGCTTGCCCCTTGCTGCGCTGCTGGTGGTTACCGGATCAGTTGTGGCGACCATGAAGCGGGCGACACCGGCCTGAAATGTTGATGTAAACGTAATAGACTTCGGCTGGTAGATTTCCCGCTGCTACTGTCCGGTGACGTATTAAACGACCAACCCTGAAGAATGCATTGAGACGGCCGGCTGATGAAGCCGGCCAGAACTTCGTAGCCGTTTGTGTATCGCTCACATTCTGCTTCGTTGTCTACGCGATGCTGCTCGTAACCGTGCCGGTATACGGGCTTGAACTCGGTGCTTCACCGCTGATGCTGGGTGTCATTCTTAGCTCCCAGTACCTGCTTCCCTTTTTACTGGCCATTCCTCTGGGCGGCGTGGTGGCGCGCCACGGAGGCCGGATTACACTGGTGGCCGGCGCGTTCGTGATGACTGCAGGCCTGCTGCTTATGCAGGTGTTGCCCGGCTATTACGGGCTTATCGGCGGCCAGCTTTTAATTGGCCTGGCACACCTTCAGATGGTGTTGTCGGCCCAGACTATCATCTCGTCGTTGGCGACCGGACCTAAACTGGAAAGCTATTTTGGCTGGTATGCCACCTGGTTGTCTGGAGGGCAGGTGGTTGGCCCCTTGCTGGCGGGCGGCTGGATTCATTGGGCAGGCGGCGTCGACAACCTGTTTCTGGTTATGGCCGGCATTGCTTTGCTGGGAGGGCTGTCCGGGATGGCACTGACGGGTGATGCAACGTTAGGCATGTCGGTTACCGGCAAGCAGACCGGGTTTCGTGCTCAGGCTTCGCTGATACGCCACAATACCGGCGTTCAGGTATCCATCGCCATTACTGTGGCGGGTATGTTTGCTCTGGGTGTTTACGGCAGTTACCTGCCCGTTTACCTGAATAGTCTGGAAATGAGCGCGGTGATGATCGGCGTGCTGGTCAGTCTGAGATCGGGCGTTTCCATGGTGATACGGCCGTTTATTCCCCGGATTATTCATACCGTTGGCGGCCGCGAAAAGGCAACAACTCTGGCCCTGTGTACTATGTCGGTAGGCTTGGCCTGCATGGGGTTCGCAGGCAATGCGCCTGTTATTGCTCTCTTGTCGATTCTGGTGGGGTTGGGAGGTGGGCTCACGCAACCCCTGTCGATGGTGGTTCTGGCTGAGAGTGTGGAGCGGGAACAGAGGTCCGGGGCGCTGGGTATGCGCCTGATGGCCAATCGGGCTGTTCACTTCGTGGCACCGCTTATGTTCGGCGCAATTCTCAGTGTGAGTGGCTTTGGTTTGTCGTTTGGGCTTTCGGGGTTGTTCATAGCCCTCGTTGCCGCTGTACTACTTCGGCTTCAGCGCCAACGCAGAGTTATGTAGCACCTCCCAGAGGGATTGACTGGGTATTCTTGATCTCCCGCAGCACGAAGTTGGAGTTCACTTGTGCGATGCCTTGCAAGGTGAATATTTTTTCGTTCAGAAAACGATCGTAGCTGGTCATATCCGGCACGATCACCCGCAAAACAAAATCGGCATTACCGGTCACCGCGAAACACTGCAGTACCTCCGGGTAGCTGCTCACCTGTTGTTCGATCTCCGCTGTGCTGTCTATGGTGTGCCGTTGAAGCGACAGGTTGATCAGTACGCATAGCCCCTGGCCGATACGTTCCGGGGAGAGCTTCGCGCTATAACCCGTGATGACGCCAGTGTCCTCAAGCGATCTTACCCGCCGCCAGCAGGCTGCTGGCGATAAACCAACCTGCTCCGCCAGGTGCTGGTTACTGATTCGGCCATCCTGTTGAAGTATCGCTAGAATGCGCTGGTCGAGTTTATCCAGTCCCACCTGTTTCATTTAGTAACACCTGTTTTTTATCAAAGAATCTTCAGTTCTATTGTCATTTATCAAAGATTCGTGTGCAAACAGTAAAAACTCTCATCCAATAAGCAAGCACCTTTTGCGAACTAACCTCTAGAATTTCGGTCATAAAATCGACAATAAAGGAGGACGTCGTGTCCACCGACATCTCAAAGCTCGACAATTACAAGCTTGAAGATCGCTACCTACGGGATTCAGGGCGGGTGTTCCTTACGGGAACCCAGGCACTGGTTCGCATACCCTTGATGCAGGCTGCGCTGGATCGCAAGCTGGGGCTCAACACGGCCGGGATGGTGAGTGGCTACCGGGGCTCGCCTTTGGGAGCTTACGACCTAGCCCTGTGGCAGGCGCAAAAATATCTTGATGAAAACCGTATTGATTTCGTGCCTGCCATTAACGAGGACCTCGCGGCGACCATCATGCTGGGAACCCAGCAGGTAGAAACCGATGAAGACCGCCAGGTGGATGGCGTATTCGGGATCTGGTACGGCAAAGGCCCTGGTGTTGATCGCGCTGGCGATGCGCTGAAGCATGGCACCACATACGGCAGTTCCCCCCACGGAGGCGTGCTGGTTGTTGCTGGCGACGACCATGGCTGTGTGTCGTCCTCCATGCCCCATCAGTCTGATGTGGCGTTCATGAGCTTTTTCATGCCCACAATCAACCCGGCCAACATTGCGGAGTATCTGGAGTTTGGTCTCTGGGGCATTGCATTGTCTCGTTACAGCGGCTGTTGGGTGGGCTTTAAAGCAGTTTCTGAAACGGTGGAAAGTGCTGCGTCGGTGGAGTTGCCGCCGCTGCCGGATTTCGTAACCCCCGATGATTTCACGCCACCGGTAACCGGCCTTCATTATCGATGGCCGGATCTGCCTGGCCCGCAGCTGGAAACCCGTATTGAGCACAAGCTGGCAGCTGTGCAGGCTTTTGCACGCGCCAATCCCATTGATCGCTGCCTGTTGAATAATGCCGAGGCGCGCTTCGGCATTGTCACCACCGGTAAGGGCCACCTGGACCTGCTCGAAGCGCTTGATCTGCTGGGCATTGATGAAGATCGGGCCCGTGAGATGGGGCTGGATATCTACAAAGTAGGCCTGGTGTGGCCGATTGAGCGTCGGGGCATTCTGAACTTTGTTCACAACAAGGAAGAAGTGCTGGTTATCGAAGAAAAGCGGGGCATTATCGAGAGCCAGATCAAGGAAGCCATGTCGGAGCCGGATCACCCCGGCGAGGTTCTGATTACCGGTAAACAGGATGAACTGGGCCGGCCCCTGATTCCCTACGTAGGTGAACTGAGCCCCAAATTAGTAGCCGGTTTTCTGGCCGCTCGCCTTGGTCGCTTTTTCGGTGAGGACTACAACGAACGCCTGATGGCCATCAACAGTATGAGCAATGCTCAGGATCCGGGTGGCGTAAAGCGCCTGCCGTATTTCTGTTCGGGCTGCCCTCACAATACCTCCACCAAAGTGCCGGAAGGCAGTAAAGCGCTGGCCGGGATCGGTTGTCACTTTATGGCGTCCTGGATGGGTCGTAACACCGAGTCGTTGATCCAGATGGGCGGTGAAGGGGTCAACTGGATTGGCAAGAGCCGTTACACCGGTAATCCCCACGTGTTCCAGAATCTGGGGGAGGGCACCTATTTCCATTCCGGGTCCATGGCGATTCGCCAGGCCGTTGCGGCCGGCATCAACATTACTTACAAGATTCTGTTCAATGACGCAGTGGCCATGACCGGCGGTCAACCCGTGGATGGCCAGATTACGGTGCCGATGATAGCGCAGCAGGTTGCGGCTGAAGGTGTGCGTCGGGTTGTGGTGCTCAGTGATGAGCCCGAAAAGTACGATGGCCATAAGAAATTGTTCCCGGATGACGTAAGCTTCCACGACCGCACGGAGCTGGACAAGGTGCAGAGAGAGCTGCGCGATATTCCTGGCTGCACGGTACTGATTTATGACCAGACCTGTGCCGCTGAGAAGCGTCGCAGGCGCAAGCGCAACCTGTACCCGGATCCCGCCAAGCGAGCGTTCATCAACCATCATGTATGCGAAGGTTGCGGCGACTGTTCAGTGCAGTCGAACTGCCTTTCTGTGGTGCCACGCCAGACTGAGCTGGGCCGCAAGCGCAAGATTGACCAGTCTTCATGTAACAAGGATTTCTCCTGCGTCAACGGCTTTTGCCCGAGCTTTGTCACCATTGAGGGGGGCCAGCTGCGCAAATCCCGGGGTATGGATACCGGCTCTGTGCTCACGGGCAAACTCACGGATATTCCGGAGCCAGCTCTGCCAGAACTCACTGGCTCATACGATGTGCTGGTGGGCGGCGTCGGTGGCACAGGCGTAGTAACCGTGGGTCAGCTCATTACTATGGCTGCGCATCTTGAGGCTAAAGGTACGTCGGTCCTGGATTTCACCGGCTTCGCCCAGAAGGGCGGTACGGTGCTCAGTTACGTTCGCATGGCGCCGTCCCCGGACAAACTGCACCAGGTTCGCATCAGTAACGGCCAGGCAGATGCGGTGATCGCCTGCGATCTGGTGGTTGCTTCCTCCCAGAAGGCGTTGAGCGTTCTGCGCCCGGACCACACCCGTGTGGTCGCCAACGAGGCCGAACTGCCCACTGGAGATTATGTGCTTTTCCGCGACGCGGACATGCAGTCAGAAAAGCGCCTGGACCTGATCCGTAACGCCGTTGGCGACAACAATTTTGCACGAATGGATGCTAATGGCATTGCCGAGAAGCTGCTGGGCGACACGGTGTTTTCCAACGTGATGATGCTGGGCTTTGCCTGGCAGCGAGGGCTGTTGCCGCTTTCGCTGGCTGCGCTAATGAAAGCCATCGAGCTGAATGGTGTTGCGGTTGAGCGCAACAAGGAGGCCTTTGGTTGGGGGCGCATCGCGGCGACTGACGTGAAGGTGATCACCGACCTGCTGAATATCGGCGAGGCGGGAGTAGAAGAAGTGAAAGTGGAACCAGGTCTGGACGAGCTGATTAACGTTCGTCACAAGCATCTGGTGAACTATCAGAACCGTCGCTGGGCCGATCGCTATACGGACATGGTCAAGCAGGTGCGTAAAGCAGAGGACAGTCTGGGCGAGACCAACCTGCTACTGACTCGCGCTGTGGCGCAGCAGTTATACCGGTTTATGGCGTTCAAGGACGAATACGAAGTGGCTCGCCTGTTTGCGGAAACCGACTTCATGAAGGAAGTGAACAACACCTTCGAAGGCGATTTCAAGGTTCACTTCCATCTGGCGCCGCCCATCATGAACCGTGGCACAGACGCCCAGGGCCGGCCCAGGAAGCGTCAGTTTGGCCCCTGGATGTTCCGGGTATTCAAGCTGCTGGCAAAATTCCGGGTGCTGCGTGGAACGCCTATCGACCCGTTCAGTTATTCCGCCGATCGGAAGATGGACCGTGCTCAGCTGAAAGACTACCAGCAACTGGTGGAGCGCATTGTCAGTGAGCTGGATGCCAGCAACTACGATACCTTCCTGCAGCTGGCGGAACTGGCCAGTGAGGTTCGGGGTTATGGTCCGGTGCGTGAACAGGCTGCCGAAGCTGTTCAGGAAAAACAGTCACAGCTGATCAAAGCGCTGGATACGGGCCGCCCGACACTGATTCGAACCAGTCAGGCAGACAACAAGGAGGCAGATCATGTTTGAGGCGCTCACGCAGTTGCGTCAGGATCCGATTCTGCAGTTGATGCAGATGTTCCGCGCGGATACCCGGCCCGACAAGGTCGATCTGGGTGTTGGGGTTTACAAGGACGACTCAGGCAATACGCCGATCATGGCTGCGGTTCACGAAGCCGAGCGGCGGCTGCTTGAGAGTGAAATCACCAAAAGCTATGTGGGGCCGGCCGGGTCTGCTGGCTTCAATGAGTCCATGGCGCGTCTCATTCTGGGAGACGGTAGCAGCCTGATCCGCGATGGCCGTACCTCGGTAATTCAGACACCGGGTGGTTGCGGTGCACTGCGCATGGCAGCGGAGTTTCTGCGCCTGTGCCAGCCGGACACGACGGTCTGGGTCAGCACGCCCACTTGGGCAAACCACATGCCGTTGCTGGGTGGCGCCGGCCTGAACATGCGCGAATATCCCTATCTCAATCGCGAGACATTAACGGTAGATTTCTCCGCCATGCTCGATACCCTGGAAGGTGCCAGAGCCGGGGATGTGGTTTTGCTCCACGGGTGCTGCCATAACCCCTCCGGTGCCGACCTGACGTTTGATCAGTGGCAGGCAGTTACTCAGCTGATTCAGCGCAAGGGGCTGTTGCCCTTCGTGGATATGGCCTATCAGGGTTTGGGGGAGGGCCTTGGGGAAGATGCAGCCGGCCTGCGGTATCTGGCGGGCCAGGTGCCGGAAATGGTGGTTGCTGCCTCCTGTTCCAAGAATTTTGGCCTTTACCGGGAGCGCACGGGAGCCCTGATGCTGATCTCGGCCTCCGGCGCTACCAACACGGCGGCAACCAGTCAGCTTCTGAGCGTTGTACGCTCTCATTACTCCATGCCGCCGGCCCACGGTGCCGCCGTTGTAGAAAGCATTCTGGGTGACGATGTATTGCGCGCCGAATGGCAGCTTGAGCTGGGTGGTATGTGTGAGCGCATTCTGGGCCTGCGACATGCCTTTTCGGATGCCCTGGCACCGGTGGGTGATTTTGGCTTTATCGCCCGGCAGCGGGGCATGTTCTCGTTTCTGTGCATAACACCGGAGCAGGTTCGCTGGTTGCGGGAAGAGCATGGCATTTACATGCTGGAAAGCAGCCGGGTAAATGTGGCGGGCCTGAATGACCGGGTATTGCCACAAGTTGCCAGCGCGATACGCAGCGTTATGTAGCGGCCAGTTATCCCTTGAATAGCATTAAATCAGAGCCTCTTTCACAGAGGCTTTCCATTATGACGATCCGACAAAAACAACTATTCGGAGAACGCAATGAGTGAGACGGTCCATCCCCACCAGCAGGCCAGTAGCCTCTGGACGTCCAAAATGGCCTTTATTCTGGCTGCAGCCGGCTCCGCCGTTGGCCTCGGCAATATCTGGAAGTTCCCATACATCACCGGTGAAAACGGTGGCGGTGCTTTTGTGCTGGTTTATCTCGCCTGTATTTTTCTGATCGGTGTGCCGGTGCTTATTGCAGAGATAATGATTGGCCGCCGGGGTGGTCAAAGCCCCATCGCAACCATGCGCGCCCTGACGAAAACCGAGGGCACATCCAAAGGCTGGCGCATCATCGGTTGGAACGGTGTAGTTGCTTCTTTTCTGGTGCTTTCCTTTTACGCGGTAATCGGTGGCTGGGCGCTCGTTTATATCGGCAAAGCCGCGCTCGGATTGTTTGTTGGAGCGGATGCAGGAGCCGTAGGAGGGCAGTTCAACAACTTGTTGGAGAACCCTTGGGAGCTGTTACTCTGGCACACGGTTTTCATGGTTATTGTTGTGTTTATCGTTGGCCGGGGTGTTCGGTCTGGCCTGGAAAAAGCGGTCAACATGTTGATGCCGCTTCTGTTCTTGCTGCTGATCGTAATGGTGCTTTATGCCATGAGCAGCGGCAGCTTCGGCCGCGCGGTCAGCTTCATGTTCTCACCGGATTTCAGTCGCCTGACAACGGAAGGTGTTCTGGTCGCCCTTGGCCACGCAGCCTTTACGCTCAGTATTGGTATAGGTGTACTGATGGCCTATGGCTCGTACCTGCCTAAAAATATCAACATTGCCAAGACCGCCATGACCATCGCTGTACTGGATACCAGTGTGGCCTTGCTCGCCGGACTTGCTATCTTCCCGCTGGTTTTTGCCAACGGTCTGGAGCCCGGAGCCGGGCCGGGGCTGATATTTGTAACCCTGCCATTGGCATTTGGGCAAATGGCAGGCGGGAGTGTGTTTGGTGCCGTTTTCTTTGCTCTGCTTCTGGTGGCAGCTATCACCTCGGCCATCTCCATGCTGGAGCCCGTTGTTGAGTGGCTTGAAGAGCACAAGGGGGCGAGTCGCGCCAAAAGTGCCTTGGGAGGCGGGTTCGCGGTCTGGTTTATCGGTATTGGCACCGTGCTGTCTTTCAACTTGTGGAGCGATGTGCATCCGCTGGGCTTTATCAGCTTCTTCGAAGGCAAAACAGTATTCGACCTGCTCGATTTTCTGGTATCTAACGTCATGATGCCTTTGGGCGGTTTAGCGATTGCGCTGTTTGCAGGCTGGGCGATCCGGCGCGAGGGGCTGGCTGAGGATATAGGCTTGAAAGGCGGTGCTTTCAAAGCCTTTATGATGGTGCTGAAGTTTGTAACGCCAGCGGGTATCGCGATTGTGTTCCTTTATAATTTGGTCTGAAACCTGCGGGCTATATTTCTCGAAAGGGTCAGGCTCTTACGGAACTGGTCACGGGTCATGTCATATATTTCACCAGTAAAGAAACTGGCGGCCCTGTAGGCAAGGAGCACGAAAATCGGCGCCACTTCCGCCGGCTGAGCAGTTCGGTCGAAAAGAGTGTTTACGCCAAAATGTGGGACGTTATCGGTTGGGAAAGCGGAAGGTATTAATGGTTTCTTTGCCAGATAAGGCGCAACACCGTTCACTTTAACGCCTCTTCCAAGAGCTTCTTTTGCAAGGGTCGCAGTGAAGTTGGCAAGAGTAGCTTTGGCCGCAGCATACGGCGCGAGACTATTGCCTGGTTTGACGGCCTCAATAGACGTCGTGTTGATGATGCTGCCACCCGGAGGAAGGTGCTTTAATGCTGCGCGACAGAACTCAACTGTATCGGCAATATTGGTGTTTGAAATGCGTTCCAGTTCATCGTCCGCAAGCTCTTCAAGTGCGCTGTAGGTTTGCTGGTAGGCCGTATTGTTTACGAGGATATCGATGTGACCGAAGGTTTCAACGACTTGGCGTATGACATCCTCACAGGCATGGCGCTTGGTTTGATCCATTTTAAGAGCCATCATTGAGGTTCGCGAGTCGCGGATCATGTCCGCCGTCACTGCGGCGTCTGTATATCCCTTCTGGTACGTAAAGGCGATATTTGCGCCTTCTCTTGCGTAAGCAACGGCGATCGCACGCCCTATACCGTTGTCTGCGCCCGTTATAAGAGCGACGCAACCCCTCAGTTTGCCTGAACGTTTGCAGGCGGATTTGCTGTAACCGAATGACGGCTCCATTTTGCACCCCTGGTCTCGAATAGCTTGGCTCTGCCTTGGGAGATCAGGCCTGTCGTATCTGCGCAGGCCCTGTGTTTCGTGTCGATAAACCGCGCCGTCCAAATGCAGGAATTCTGTCGACGCGGGGTAACCGGGACCTACTGGCGTGCGAAGACGTTCACTCAATCATCTGCGCTTTCCATATCCATGGGGTCGTAATCCGGCAGCGCCAGCAATTCCTCCTGGCTCATACTGGTGGTTAACGTTTCGCCGTCACTGGACATTGAAAGCGTATCCAATGGCACGGCCACTTCTTTCATACTGTTTTTGAGGCCGATGACGGCCATGTGCCGACCAGACTTATCTTTTACGATTTCGTCAATATCTCCGATTTCTTCTTTCGAGTCGTTGTGAATGTTCATGCCCTCAAGTTTATCCGGATCCATGGAACTCAACTTACCTTGTGAGCTGTGCTGCTCGCTGGTGGTTGCTTTGTCGTCGGACTTCATCTTTTCGTCATCAGCTGCATATACAACCGAAGCTCCTGCCAAGGCGAGTCCTGCGATTAGTGCTATATAGCTTTTCATATCTGATCTCCCAAATGGTGTCTGTTTCGTCAGCTGCTTTTGCAAGTTGACGTTATTGGGTAGCAGCAACTTTTGTGCCACACAAATACGGGTCCCGGTATGTTATTAACGTGAAGCGTCGTCGTGGGTGGTACACATCTTGCGCTCAACTTTATGATACCTACGACCAGGACGTTAGCGGAGGTGCAGCTATGTATGAATGTAATGCAGCGCTGGGGGAACACTATACCTATAGGTTCAGTGCAGAGTTCGACAGCCAGGTGGCCGCATACCGTGCGGCAGAATCGCTCAAAGTCGCTGGGATACCTCTTGAGCAAATCCGGGTTGTACGGCCTACTGATCCAGGCATGGCGCATGAGGTTGAACCCCAAGTCCAGGGAGTTGCATGGGTTCTGGTCAAGAAGCATGTGATGCTTGGGCTATTGGGCTTGATGGTCGGGTTGGCGATCGCTGCGATGCTGGTTACCATCGGTCTGGCCGTGGTTCGATCGAGCCCTATGATGACTTTTATCGCTTTGGGCTTCACATATCCGCTAGTTGCTGTTCTTCTGGCCGGTGCAGTAACCCTTCGGCCGGACCATGGACTATTAATAGAAAAAACGCGTACCACTGCGGATTCAGACTGTTGGGGTGTTGTGGCGCATTGCTCTACCCGGGCGCAACGGCAGCTGGCAAAAACCACTCTCGACCGCTGCCTACAAGCGCTTTGAATACAGTAGAAACTGGCGGAAATATATCTTCATTTTCATGTTTTGATACAGGTGATTTTGTAAAACTTACAAAGCACCGGGTTATTTTTACACAGAGTAACGATTTGTTGCGCTGATGCTCGCTCTTATATTTACTGTCAGATATTTAAAAGGCGAGAGACGATTTTGATTACTGGGGCGTTAAATAGAGCCGTTTTGCAGTACTTTGAATGCTGATGTTGCTGGGGGCATTTTCGCAATGCCCCCAGCAACTAGCTGACTGGCAATCAGATATCGCTATTACGCAATTTGTCGAATTCCTGTTCAGCCTCTTCTTTGCTTTTACCGTAGCGTTCCTTCATAACGCCGGCAAACTCCTCCCGTTGGCCGTTTATCCTATCCAGATCATCGTCGGTAAGGTCGCCCCACTTTTGTTGTATCTTTCCTTTCATCTGTTGCCATTTCCCATCTGCAATGTCTTTGTTCATGTCGGTCTCCTGGCTTACGATTTACGATCGCCGGCCATATATGCCCGACCGGCTTACTTACACCGAAAGCACTGCCCGTGCCAACTGCTTGCGAGGGTTATGCACGTGGCTGAACTGGTCAATCGCAGCGCGGTACATATTTTTCTGGTCACTTCATATCATTCACGAATAAAACGTTGATCTGCTTCTAGCGGGCGCAGTAGCCCTGCTACCGGATCATGACCGTTTAATAGAAAAAACACGTATGGCCACGGATTCAGGGAAGGGGAGCGTTGTGGCACATTGCTCCACGCGCGAGCAACAGGAGTTGGTAAAAGCCACCATTGGTCATGGTACCCAAACTCTGTGACTACGGCAGAGTCCCACCGACGCAGGTGGCTCTTTTTTGGTTTTGACAAAGGTATTTGTGTAAAAGCTACAAAGTGCCATGTCATTTTTACCGAAATAAGGATCTTTTGCGTTCATGCTCAAAAACATATCCCTCATACTTTTTTGTAATGTTTATTCCTGCCCATATCAGCGCGATCTCGCTAATACCTACTATGGTTTGAAGGTAGGCATGATAAGGGGCAAGTCTGGATGGGCTTATCTTAACTTGCGAATATGGGGAGGAGCAGTTATGGATAACGTAAAGGCCGATGGCACCGATCAATGCGCCCATGACGATTGCTGCTGCAAAGTTGCTGATGAAGAAAACCACGTAAAAACTGCAGCTGGAATATTTTGTTGCCAGGAATGTTCGGAAGGAAAGGGCTGTAATCATCCAGGGTGTAGCTGTGGCTCGAAAATCGGGAGCTGATTGTCCGCAGTACTGAGCAGGAGCTATGCCGCTTGGTGAAGCATTGGCACTGCTCCTGGCCTGCCACTTCGTAAAGTTTGCGAGCGCTGGTCTGGTGCTCTCCTTTATCAGGCCACTGGGATAAGGAAAAACCTGTGCCTCATGCATTGGTGGTTGATAATAATCCGGAAAGGCTCACGCAGACTAGTGAGATCTTCAGAACCCATGACTTTTCCGTTGAATCGGTTAGTGACACCGAGCAAGCGCGAGACATAATTCTCAGCGCGCGTCCCGAAGTGTTGTTGATCAATCTGGATGGAGAAGACGTTAGTAGCCGGGCCAGGCTTCTTACGTTTTTGGCTCACTCCAATGTTGCCGATGTTACCCAGATATTTCTCATGAGTAGCGCTCCTTCTTATGTTCAGGCGGCTGAAGGCATGCGCGTGGGTGCTCGGGATATTTTTGTATACCCGAGTCAGCTAAATAGGCTGGCGGCGGCGCTCCAACAATATAAACAGGAGATTAGTTGCGAAAATAGCCGCGACAAAACCGTACATCAAAGTGGGCGCGGACTTTTGATCGGAGAGTCTCCGCCGATGGAACACCTGTACAAAACCTTGCGCAAGGTCGCGCCGGCCGACATTTCCGTTTTTTTGAGTGGTGAAAGCGGTACGGGTAAAGATCTGGTTGCCCGTACCATTCATGCGCTTTCTCCGCGAAGTCATTGTCCTTTTGTTGCGGTCAACTGTGGGGCAATTGCGCCTGACCTGGCTGAAAGTGAACTGTTTGGCCACGTAAAAGGTGCTTTCACCGGGGCTGCCAGCGCCCATAATGGGCTTTTTAAACAAGCCGAGGGTGGCACGCTGTTTCTCGATGAATTAACTGAGATGAAACAGGATTTGCAAGTAAAATTGTTACGAGTGCTGGAGTCGCAGACATTTCAGCCTGTGGGCGCGGAGCGGTCGCAATCATGCGATGTCCGCATCATTGCCTCAAGCAACAGAGACCTGAAGGAAGCCATACAGGAAGGTCTGCTTCGCCAGGATCTTTATTATCGCGCCGCCCAGTTTTCATTGGAGGTTCCTCCTTTGCGTGCGCGTGGCGAAGATGTCGTACGTTTGGCTAAGGCATTCCTTTACGAGCAGTGCGAAATCACTAAGATCAAAAAGGAATTTTCTTACGAAGTGTTGGATGTATTCCGCATCTACGGCTGGCCCGGAAACGTACGTGAGTTGCGAAATGTTGTAATAAGGTCTTTTTTGCTGGCGGGTAACGAAATCTCGGTGGACGATTTGCCCGACAACTTTATATCTGAACAGCCCATAGGCACGGATTATCTGCGACTTCCGGTCGGTCGGACACTTGATGATGTGGAGCGGAATATAATAATAGCGACGCTGCGCTACCATAATGGTAACAAGACAATCGCTGCCAAAGAGCTTGGGATCAGTTTGAAAACACTTTACAACCGGCTCAAGGAATACGACATGTAGAGCCGATCATCTCGGAAAACCAAGCAAAAAATCGTACTTTCCCTCGTTTCGAAGTTTAAGCGCGCCGCTTTCTCGTAAGGCCTGTTAGCCCTTGGCTCATAATCTGCATGAAATTTAACACGCAGGGTAGCTGGTGCTGAATAGGGTAGCTGCTACTGAAAAGTGTCAGAAACAAGCGCGGGTATGTTATGCCACACAAACTTGCAAGTGTTGAGTTGAGCCGGTTACTCAATAGCGCCGTCAAAAATTGTGAGGGAGAGGTTTTGGGGTACATCCACGACATTGTGCTCAATCCTCATAACGGTCGTATAGAGTACGTCAGGTTGGCGCTTGTTACCGATGAGGTGGATACGGAGAGTTCATCGATAGCAGTTCCCTGGAGCCAGTTCAAATTGGTAAACATCGCAGCGGACATTGAGCTGGACATCAGCCCTGAAGTGTTAAGAGTGTGCGCTAAAGGGCCCGAGGGTACTAATTGACCAGGGTAGTGAGCGTGGACGTTTAAACAGCCCGTTCAAACGTTTCGTAGGGCAGGACTGTAAATTCACCGTTGCGCATCATACCTGCGGAATTAATCGCCAAATCCGGTGGGCTCATGTCGCTGGCGGCCTTTTCCATCGCAGCTTCTACGGCGACCGAGTCAGTAACATCGGCCGCGTAGAACTCAATTTTCTGGCTCGGCCTCGCATTGTTCTGCAGCTCGGCGACTACAGAGTCGTCCACGCGCAGATCAAAAACCGCAACGCTCGTGCCTTCGCTGATTAATGATTTCACGAGGCACAGTCCAATACCGCTACCACCGCCGCTGATGAAGGCAGCTCGAGGAGCGCCATGTTTCCACGATGTCATGATTTCACGCTCTTTTTCGATGGCCGGGATGACCGTTCGAACTCGTCCGCCAGTTCCTGCATGGCCTGTTCAAAACTGAACACGGGTTTATAGCCCAGCAACCTTTCGCATTTTTCTGTCGAGAACTCATTGGGGCCACCCATGAGCCGGTATGACTGCCGGGTTATTGATGGACGTTCTTTTTGCTTACGGGCGTGGCCAACCCATTCCAGTACTGGCGCCACTGCCTTCGCGGCGATGTTTGGTACGCTTTTGGGCGGCGGTGCTCCGGTAACTTCTGCCAGCAGTTGCTCTACCAGGTGTCGGCCAATGAAGCCCCCGGCACCTGTGATAAACGCAGTTTTCATGTCGCGCACGGTCATCTCCTGATTACTCACCGAAAACGATGACGTTGTCCGGATACTCACTGACGTTCAAATCCCACATAGGCGCCGCTGGAATGCAGATGATAATAGTGCGTCAGCTCCTGCAGGGATTCCCCAACCGTGCGCGCATTTTGAATGAGATAGAGAAGAGGGCCAAAAAATAGCGACGCCCTGATACAGGCCATACTCAAGGGCAAACAGCGGGTTTCCGGATTTTTCGGCGCACAATTCCAGCAGGTTGAGAAACCGCGAATACGGAATCAGGCTTTCGGGGTTCGCCAATGTATCTGCCGGCAGCTTGGCGGCTTTGAGCATGGTGGCGGAATCCAGCCCGGTTTGCAGGCAATACTCGTTAAACAGAGCGAGTGAGGAGGCTCGGGAAAAGTCCGTCATTGTCCGTGTTCCATGAAATATGTTCTTTCTTTTCTCATAAAGAACATAACGTAAATCAATCCTCATGCAGAGGCGGTAGACCAAAGGCTAGTCCGGGCTGATGGATGCAGATACTGTAACTGTTTCAGTTATATCAACCAATGTACGGTAGAACTCACTTAACACCGGTAACGGGTCAGGAGATAGCCCGCAATGCGCATTGCATGGAAACCACTTGGATGGGGCCTGTTTACGGTATTGGTGCTCTCCATACTGTTCGGCATTCTGGCGGTCCGCTCTTTCTGGAGCGAAGCGCTGCAACAGAACGGAATTGAGACGCTGGAGTGGCAGGGGCTCAAACTATCGTTCAGTGGTGTATCTGTGCGTGAACTAAGGCTTACCCAGTCACTGCCGACGAGAGAAATTGCGTTGCAGGGCAAGGAGCTGGGCTTGGGGTGGCGGAGCCCTGAATGGGGGGAAGGATGGCTGCCGAAGCTAACGGCACTGACGGCTGCATACCTGGAGCTGGACTGGTACTCAATACCCGGAGCACAGTTAGCAGGGGAGCAGAAATCACTGAAACAGTGGCCGCCTGAAGTACCTGCCTGGCTGCCTTCAGAAATGACTGTTCAGCAGTTCAAGGTCACTCTGCCGTGTGAGACAGGGCGCAGCCCTCTGGCAGGAAGCCTGTCGATTGCCAGCTCGGAATCTGATCCGGTTTTGGAATCCGGTTCTGCTTCTTCGTCGCTCGCGGTTGCAAATGCCCGCCTTCCCATCAATGCCAATGTGCAGCTTGATCATGAAGACCATCAGATAGGTGTGTTGGCTAACCTTGATGGGGCCTGGGACGGCGATCTGGATTTCTCCGCAGAGCTGGCGATTGATGGTACGCGGTACTTGTCTGTGGAGTCGGGCTACAGCAAACACAATGCGAATAGCCTGGTGTCTTGGCGCGGCTCAGTGAATATGCCCGATTTGCCCCGGACAGACTGGTTACTGGCCTGGCTGCAAACATGGCAGAGCATTCCCTCAGAGCAGTGGCCGGGGCAGCTGGAGACGGGCTCTGTGGAAGCCAGCTGGCAGTTACAGGGCCCCGGAAATGAAAATTTTCTGGCGCAGGTAGCGGGGAATGTGAAGGTTCAGGCACGAGTGCCTCAGCCCTGGCCTGCGCCCGGGCTGGGAACGATCAGCGGCAATGTGGAGGTCGCTCTGCAAGCCGATCAGGGCCAGTGGCAACCCGAAACCCTGCAGGCCGATCTGGAGTTGAGCCATCCGGCGGCGTGGATCAGGAAGGTGCCGGAGCTGATGCGGCCAAGTTCGCTTATGCTGTCTGTCCGGCCTGCTCAAGCCTTGGCGCCTCTTTTCGCCAATTCTCCTGCCGTTCAAACAGGCTCCGGGGACGCCCTGATGCCGCTCAACGTGGAATTGAGCAGTCGCGGCGGCGCAAATGTTTCCATGCGCTCACATCTCGCGGTAACCACCAAAGCGCCGTGGATGGTGCAGCTGGGGAAAACCCAATTAACCGCAGCCCTGCCCAAACTGGAGGCGGCCGGCTGGCGACTGACCAAGCCTCGGGTACAGATTGCGCTGACGGGTTGGTTGAACACCACCACTGCGGCACTGAAATTTGGTGAGCCCACGTTTCTTGAGGTTGAAAGGTTAGAGCCGCTTTCTGGGATGACAGCCGGAACGGCAACGGCGAACGAAACGCTGCTCAAAGGCCTGCATGCAGATCTCGGAAAAACGACGTTGAACGCAAACTACAGGGTGGAACAGGGCGAACTCGATAAGTTAAGCCTTGAAGGGCCGGTTAGCGTGAAAGCAAAACAGGTCAGGCACCCGCAGTTGTTGCCGCAACCCTGGCAGTTCAGCGGCAGGGTGAACAGCGACCTGGCTCACGCAGATGTTGCAGGTGTGCTCAGGGCCAACGCCGGAACAACGATGAAACTGGATTTGACGTTTCCATACCAGGGGCTTTTGACGCTTGAGGGGAAGATGCGGGTGAGTGGAGAGCGGGAAGCCGAGGCGCTCTCTCGTATTTTCTCAGCCTGGCCACCACTGCTCACAGTATCCGGCGGCACCGTCAGTGCTAACGCTACCTATAAACAACCGCAAAATGGGGCGATGGCAGCGGCCGGCAAGCTGGTGTTCGCCGACTGGAGTGGCACCTACGATCGCACCGCATGGAGCGAGATGAACGGCTCCGCTGAGTTCCGACTGGAAAACGATCGCATCAGACTATCCACGCCGGAGCTGACCGTGGAGGAAGTGAACCCCGGGCTACCTGTCGGGCCTGTGCTCCTGGCCGGAACTTACGAAGCGCCTCTGGCGCAATTGGCCGCCGGGAAGCTGACTCTGGAGCACGCCAACTCCGATGCTCTGGGTGGCGAAATACACATCCGACGAGGAAGCTGGGATCTGGCACAGGCGCCAGTGACGATTCCTGTTGAGCTCAGGCAGCTCAGTCTTGCGTACCTTTTACAGTTATACCCAACAGAGGGGCTTGCGGGCACCGGTATTCTCAGCGGCACTGTGCCTGTGTTGTTCGACCCGGCTACCGGTATAAGAGTGGAGCGTGGGCGTATTGATGCACTTGAGCCCGGGGGGGGATTGCAACTGACGGCCGAACGGTTGAAGGCACTCGCCAGCCAGAGCGAGTCCATGAAGCTGGTGGCACAAGCGCTCGAGGATTTCCGTTACTCGGTTCTGGGTAGCGGTATTGACTATGATGAGAACGGCACTCTGGTGTTGACGCTTCACCTTAAAGGCAGCAGCCCAAAAGTCGGCAAAGGCCAGCCGGTGGTGTTGAACATCAATTTGGAGGAGAACATCCCGGCGTTGCTCAGGAGCCTGCAACTGAGCGGCAGAGTGAGCGATGCCGTGACGGAGAGAGTAAAAAAGCTGTTCAAGAAGCGCGAACGGAATCCTGACGATGAGTCAGGCGACCTGTTAGAGTGAAGTGTAACAAAGGAGTACACCGATATGACGCAATTTGGTTCCAGGTTTTCCCGGCGTGTGTCCGCCCTGTTTGCGGGCCTGGTTATGGGTGGCTTGCTTGTAGCTTGTACCCCGACCGTTCAGGTGGCTGCGCCCAAGGAGCCGATTACCGTGAACCTGAACGTGAAAATTCAGCATGAAATTTACGTGAAGGTTGATAAAGACGTGGACGAACTGTTCAGCGAAAAGGGCCTGTTCTGATTGCCTTGGTGTTTTGTAAATAGCGAATTATTAAGGAGTTGACCATGACATTATTTGCGCGATTCAGTGCCCTGATTTTAGCGTTCTGCCTGGCTCTGCCGGCAATGGCCATGAGCCTGGATGAAGCGAAGAATGCCCTCGAATCTGCCAAAAGTCAGGGCCTGGTGGGTGAGACACCCACGGGTTATCTGGCGCCCGTAAGCTCCGACCAGAGAGCTCAGGAGATTGTGGATGCCATCAACGATGCACGCCGTGAAGCTTACAAAGCCATCGCTGAAAAGCATGGCATTGCAGTGACCAAGGTAGAGACAGTAGCGGGCCAGAAAGCGGTTGAGAAAACGCCGTCTGGACAGTACATCCAGGTGGATGACCACTGGATTAAAAAGTAGGTCGAATCGGCAGCTGTTTGATAGGTTTATAACCAATCAATCTTAATGCCGGGTCACAACCTGCCGATAGCCATTCCATATAAGCCCTTGCCGGAGGAGAAAGTTATGGTAGCGCCAATCATTGGTCGCGGGCCGGATGTGACAGCTCGAGTGAATACGGGCCCGGCTGAAGCAAGGCCAATTGGCCGGATAACTGCTGAAGCGCGTGTTGACAAACAGGCTCCTATCCGCACACCAGCGGACGCTATCAATGCCATGCGCGCGCGCATGGAGCAGCGGCTGCAGGAAGCCATGGGCGGCCAGAGCAAAACTGTATCGGGCGCCGATAAATACACCGCGCAGGCTCAGCCACCTACCGCTTCTGATGTTGCCAGCGTGATTCTCGGATTTGTGCAGAACCGCTTACAAACAGAAACCGACGCCGGTGCAGATATGGAGAAGCTGGCGGATTTGATGTCTCAGGCCCGAGCCGGTATCGAAAAAGGTTATGCAGAAGCACGGGACCAGATTGTGGCTTTGAGCATGATGAACGAGACACTTTCTGGCGAAATTGACGAGGGTTTCAATCTTATCCAGGACGGTCTTCTGAATTTGGAGAAGCTGTTTTTAGGTAAAGAACCTGACGTGGATAATCCAACCGAAAACAGTTAATCAGACTCCTTGTGGAGGCCTTGCTTCGATAAGGCCTCTGCCAGGTTGTTCCAGCCAGCGTTAATGTCTGGAAACTTCTCGGTCATCGCACGATAGTACTCTTCTGCTTCAGACCACTGGCCTTGTTGATAAGCAATGTTCCCCAAACCGAGTAATGCTGCAGGCTGCTCTGGCCAAGCCTTTGCTGCTGTCTTGTAAGCGGATTTTGCGGCAGCTGTCTGCCGAGTTGTTTCCAGATCGTGAGCCGCCATCAAAAAAGTGAGAGGCTCGGCCGTTGCCGGAATCTGGTCTGGCGGCAGAATAACCCGCGCCCATCGCTTTGAGCGATCCCAGGTTGCCATAAAAACGCTGGCAGGCTGGCGATTATTCTCTTGTGTGCCGGTGTGAAGTATCAGTGCTCCTTTTGCACTGTCATAGCCAATAACCACCGCAAAATGCCATTGTGGCCACCAGCCGAAACGCAGGTTCTGCAGAACAAGAACCGGGTGACCTGCTCGAACCTCTTTTAAAACATGGTCCAGTTCGGGCTCAAGCGGATAAACCAGCATCCCGTATTGGCGCGCCGCCGCAACCATTTCAACTTGCAAGGCCCCCTTGCGCTGAGGCAGGTAAACGCGGTCGACCAACTCATCTGGCGTAGCCTCAACATCCTGTGCATTCAGCATCATGGCCAGTGAAGCCGGGCCACACTGATATTGCTCTTGTGGATGAAAGGGTACGTCGTTGAGAGTGGTCGCGTTGAAAGAGTCGGGCCAGGGCGGCTGGCTGGCGCAGCCTGAGAGTAGAACTCCCAGGAGCGCGGCCAAACCGGGGCGGCTTGGCTTCAGCCAGAATCCGAGCATGGCGATGCTGTTCAGCGTATGCAGTTAATGAATGGGAAAACATTCGTCGCGCACAGCATGTCAGTAATAATGAAAACCAACAGGAACAGCACGATTATGCCTACAACACCCTCGCCGGCAGGCGCTTGTGCAAGCTGTTGCTTGAAATCAGCCAGCTCGGCGGGCGTAAGGCTTTGGATCCGGTCTTGAACCTCCTGCTCGCCCACACCCATGTTCGCCAAAGCTGTTTTAACGTCTTCCCGTTCCAGCATGCTCATCAGTGCTTCGCGGTCGATGTCTGCACGCTGTTCAGTCAGTAGCTCGCCGGTGCCGACGATACTTGCAGAGGCTGGAATCGCCCACATTGAACTCAAGATCATAATCAGTGTCATGATCGCTGAAACGGATTGAGTATAGGATCGGATTGCTTGCATCGAGCTGCTCCTATTATTGACCTGTTCAGGTTTGTGTTTATGGGTCAGACGATGACCAGTGTAAACACTTGAGCACCAATTGCCGACCAAATCGGATTAATAACCTTTAATACCCTGTTCAGACTTGAGATCGAACCAACATTGCCTTGAT
>TARA_R110002096_G_scaffold90013_5_pt1 | contig 20712 bp, 23 predicted proteins | sample TARA_R110002096 | Tara Oceans TARA_R110002096 (sample SAMEA4397295) | marine metagenome | biome: Polar Biome; feature: [DCM] deep chlorophyll maximum layer (ENVO:01000326); material: water (ENVO:00002006), including particulate matter (ENVO:01000060) such as... | depth 35 m
ATGCTGTCGATCCAGGTTGTGCAGGCGATCCTGAAGGACGCGCGGATGCGTGAACTGGCCCATGTCATCCAGGCCGAAGTGGCGGCTTTGCGTGATGATACTTTGCGCCTGGATGACCGCGTCAACAAGCTGCAGACCCATTTCCGTCAGGCCAACAAGGATATTGACGACATTCTGATTTCCACCAACAAGGTGGTGCGCCGGGGCCAGAAGATCGAAGATCTGGAAATGGGCGAAGTAACAGTGCAGCCCGCAATGCCGGCTCCAACAACAGCGCCGGCCTCAGCCCCGGTCATCCCACTGACGAAATCCATCAAAGGCGGGGAGTCGGGTCAGCGTTGACAGGCCGGGCACCAGTATGTCGAGCGACCGTTCTGGGTGAATTTTTCAATTGTGCCGGCGCAACCGGGCCGCGAACAGGCAACATGCTCCCGGTCATAGACGGAAAAACGGTGCTGAAAATAACCCAGACTGCCATCGGTCTGGGCGTGGTCGCGCAATGATGAGCCGCCCGCTTCGATGGCTTCGTGGAGCACTGCGCGAATGGTCTGAATCAGCGGTTCAAGATGCTTCCCTGGCCGCCCCGTCCGGGTAACAAGGCTGCCGGCGCTGCGTTTCGGCGACAAGCCGGCACGCCAGAGCGCCTCGGCGACGTAGATATTGCCAAGTCCGACGACATTGCGCTGATCCAGCAGCGCTGCCTTCAGGCTGGTGGTCCTGCCGCTGAACTTTCCGGCAAGATATTGCGGTGTCAAAGCGTTGCCGAGCGGCTCGATCCCCATTTTTCCAAACAAGGCGTGGTCGGCCAGCTCTGCACGCGGGATCAGCAGCATGAAGCCGAAACGGCGCGGATCATTATAGGTGATGGTTGAGCCATCCTCGATGTGAAACACGACATGATCGTGCTGGCTCAGCTTCGCGCGCTCATGGTGAAAGTTGCCAGGATTATCCGTGCCCTGCGGCGCGTCAATGCGGAATGAGCCGGACATGCCCAGATGCATCACCAGAACTTCATCGCCGGTCATATCTGCCAGCAGGTATTTGGCCCGCCGGGCCAGTGAGGTTACGGTCTGTCCTGCGACCCTTTCGGCAAAATCAGGTGAAAACGGAAAGCGCAGATTGGCGCGGCGCTGCTCCAGCCGGACAATGCGCCGGCCTTCCAGAACCGGCTGCAATCCGCGCCGTACGGTTTCAACTTCTGGCAGTTCCGGCACGTCGGCCTCTTAAGATTGTTATGAGTTTTGCATGGTAGCGCGTTGTATTTGCTATATATGAACTAAAGGTACGGACTTAAACGGAATTTTGCAGAGAAAGCCCGCCTTCCGCTTCACAGATTCTGCACAGACACCCGGTCTTCGCTGTCTTGTGTTCTCAGGATTTGGGTTTTCTATACAGCCTGAATACGGTATCCCGATTGGACGCGGACCCCTAAGACAAATTTCCACCCTTGCACAGATGCGACAGGATCATCATGCCGATAAATGCAAATGCACCTGAACCGACCATCGATCCGGCAGGAATGGAGACGTCATTCGGCTACAAGCCCGTGGCGCGCGGGCAGAAGCAGGCGCGCGTTGATGACGTGTTCCACAAGGTCGCCAGACGCTATGATCTGATGAATGATGTGATGTCCGCAGGTCTGCACAGGCTGTGGAAAGATGCGATGATCTCCATGCTGGCACCGCCCAAAAGCCGGCCCTACCGGGTTCTGGATGCAGCCGGCGGCACCGGGGATATCGCTTTTCGGATCGCCAACCGCGCCGGCAGTTCGGCGCGCATCACCGTGTGCGATATCAACAGCTCGATGCTGGCGGTCGGCGCCGACCGGGCGGCAAAGCAGCAGCTTGCAGATCAGGTTGAGTTTGTCGAAGGCAATGCGGAGCAATTGCCGTTTGCCGACAACTGCTTCGATGCGTACACAATCGCCTTCGGCATCCGCAATGTGCCGCGGCTGGCACAGGCTGTTCAGGAGGCGCACCGGGTTTTGAAGCGCGGCGGGCGCTTCCTCTGTCTGGAATTCTCGAAAGTCGACATTCCGGTGATGGACAGGATTTATGAAGCCTATTCCTTCAACGCCATCCCTCTGATGGGCGAATTGGTGACCAATGACCGGGACAGTTATCAATATCTGGTGGAATCGATCCGCAAATTCCCGAATCAGGCCCGCTTTGAGCAAATCATCTCCGATCAGGGCTTTTCCCGCGTAACCCATCGCAACCTCACCGGTGGAGTGGCTGCCATTCATTCCGGCTGGAAATTGTAGGATCTGAGTTTCGTGTCAGCACCGCTTGCCTATCTGCGCCTTGTCAAAGCTGGTTTCGTGCTGGCGCGGGAAGGTGTGTTCAGCCTGTTGCCGCGAGAGGATGCGCCGCTTGGCGCGCGGCTGGTGCTGTGGTGTGCCGATCTGATCGCACCGCGGGAAGTCGACCATAAAAGTAAGGGCGACCGCCTCAACGCAGCGCTCAACCGGCTTGGCCCTTCCTATATCAAGCTTGGCCAGTTTCTGGCCACGCGCCCTGATATTGTCGGACCCGACATTGCCGACGGTCTGGGCAAATTGCGCGATGAAGTGCCGTCTTTTGCAGACGCTACGGCGCGCCAGATCATCGAGAGCAATCTCAACAGAGAAGTTGACCAGCTTTATCGCAGCTTCAGCGCGCCGGTGGCAGCAGCCTCGATTGCCCAGGTTCACAAGGCCGCGACCAGAGATGATGACACGGTTGCAGACAAACAGGTTGCCGTAAAAGTGCTGCGCCCCGATGTGCGGCAGCGGTTTCACAAGGATCTTGAAAGTTTCTATGCGGCAGCCCGGTTGCTGCAGCGTCTTGACCCGTCAACCCGGCGGCTGCGGCCGGTCGCGGTGGTCGATACGCTGGCACGCAGCGTGACCATGGAAATGGATCTGCGCATCGAAGCCGCCGCCCTGTCGGAAATGGCCGACATTGCCGTCGACGATCCGCATTTCACGGTCCCGGCCGTCGACTGGGACCGGACCGGGCGGGATGTGCTGACGATCGACTGGGTCGACGGGCTGAAACTGACCGAACTGGACGCCCTTAAAGCGGCCGGGCACAACACGTCGGCTCTGGCGACCAATCTGATTCAAATCTTCCTGCGCCATGCTCTCAATCACGGGTTTTTCCACGCGGACATGCATCAGGGCAATCTGTTCGTGGACGCGCAGAGCCGCATCGTGGCGATAGATTTCGGCATCATGGGACGGATCGGCCCGAAGGAACGCAAATTTCTTGCCGAAATTCTCTACGGGTTTATCAAACGCGATTATCTGCGCGTTGCAGAAGTCCATTTTGAAGCCGGCTACGTGCCTGCAACCCAGTCGGTTGCCGACTTCGCCCAGGCCTTGCGGGCCGTGGGCGAGCCAATACATGGCCAGTCCGCCCAGGATATTTCCATGGCAAAGCTGCTAGGCCTGCTGTTTGAAATCACCGAATTGTTTGACATGCAGACCCGCACGGAATTGCTGATGCTGCAAAAGACGATGGTGGTGGTGGAAGGCGTGTCACGCTCGCTCGACAGCAGCTTCGATATGTGGACAGCATCCGAGCCGGTGCTGCGCGACTGGCTGACGCGAAATATTGGTCCGGGTGCAAAAATTGAACAGGCGGCCAGCGGGCTGTCATCGCTTGGCCGCCTTCTCCACGAATTGCCGGCCCTTGCCGAGCGCGCCGCCCATGCCTCACAAGCGCTGGATGAAATGGCGGCAAACGGGCTCAGACTGGACGACAAAAGCCTGCAGCTTCTGGCCAAATATCAGGCCCGTGAAACCCGCACCAGCCGCATTGCGCTTGCGGTAATGGCCCTGTCAGTGGCCGCGGTTGCGCTGGCCTATGTGTTCTGATTGACTGGCGCTGTGTGCGGAAGGCCTGCAAACCCATGAACCCCAAGAAAATCCTGCTGATCATCGGTGGCGGCATTGCTGCCTACAAGACCCTGGAGCTAATCCGGCGGGCGCAGGATCGCGGTTTTGAAATCAGCGTTGTCATGACCGAGGCAGCGCAGCATTTTGTCACCCCGCTCAGCGTCTCCACCTTGGCAAAAGGCCGGCTTTACAGCGATCTGTTCGACCGCCATGAAGACATGGATGTGGGACATATCCGGCTGTCAAGACAGGCCGATATTGTTGTCGTGGCACCGGCGACGGCGGATCTGATGGCCAAGATGAGCCATGGTCTGGCAGATGATCTGGCAAGTGCCACGCTGCTGGCAAATAACAAGCCGGTGCTGCTGGCACCCGGCATGAATCCGAATATGTGGGAGCATTCGGCAACGCGGCGCAACCGCGCGCAACTGGCGGAGGATGGCGTATATTTTGTCGGCCCGATGGACGGCGAAATGGCGGAATCCAATGAGGCCGGTACAGGCCGGATGGCGGAACCGGGCGAAATTCTTGAGGCATTGCAAGCGATTCTTGGCGCGCCGAATGCCGGGCTCTTATCCGGCAAACATGTGCTTATTACCGCAGGACCAACCCATGAACCAATTGACCCGGTGCGCTACATAGCCAACCGCTCTTCTGGAAAGCAGGGCTATGCGATTGCCCGCGCGGCGCAGGCTGCCGGGGCCAAAGTCACACTGGTTTCCGGGCCGGTTGATCTTGCCGCCCCTGAAGGCGTGGCTCTGGTCAGCGTCCAGACCGCGCGGCAGATGCAGCAAGCCGTCATCGAGGCACTGCCGGCTGATATTGCGATCATGTGCGCCGCCGTGGCGGATTGGCGGGCGGCCCATGAAGCGGACCGCAAGCAGAAAAAAGACGGCAGCGGCAAACCGGCGGCGCTGGAACTGACTGAAAACCCTGATATTCTGGCCTATGTCGCGCAACAGGCTGATCCGCGTCCCTCTCTGGTAATCGGCTTTGCCGCTGAAACCGACAATCTGATCGACAATGCAACGAAAAAACGGCTGCGCAAAGGGTGTGACTGGCTGATCGCCAATGACGTTTCGCAAGCGGGTGTGATGGGCGGCAATCACAACACTGTGCATCTGATCCGGGACAGCGGCATTGAGGCCTGGCCGCAGGCCGGCAAACAGGCCGTGGCGGACCGATTGATGTCAGAGATCATTCAGCATTTTCAATGAAGCCAATTGCATCAGGGCGCTTTCAAACATGAGCATCACCATCGACATCTTGCGTCTGCCACATGGGGCGGATCTGCCGCTGCCAGCCTATCAGAGCGAATATGCGGCAGGTTTTGATCTGCTGTCCGCCAGCCCGGATGATGCGCTGGTGGTGCTGGAACCGGGCGCGGCTGCAAGCATTCCCACCGGTATTGCGATTGCGCTTCCAGCGGGATTTGAAGCGCAGGTGCGGCCGCGCTCCGGCCTTGCGGCCAAACATCTGGTTACCGTGCTGAATGCGCCGGGCACCATTGATGCCGACTATCGCGGCGAGATAAAAGTGCTGCTGATCAATCACGGCAAGAAGGCCTTTGAGATCAGCCGCGGCATGCGCATTGCGCAAATGGTGATTGCTCCCGTGTTGCAGGCAGAACTGGTAGAAGTCACAACGCTGGATGAAACCGAGCGCGGCGCCGGCGGTTTCGGCAGCACCGGGCTCAGCTGACTTCTGTCTGCGCCTATCAGACGCCGTCTTTATAAAAGCCCTGCCTGCTGTGCCAGTTGATGAAGACTGCGTTGCGGTCGCGGTCCGATATGGCCGAGCACTTCGCCCGCAGCAAGATTGCCGATGGCCGCAGCGGTTTCATTGGGCAAACCAAGGGCGTGGCCATAGAGGAACCCGGCGGCGAACATATCGCCGGCACCTGTGGTATCGATAAGCCGCTCGACCGGAGTTGTCGGCACCGAGACAATTCCAACGGAACTGACGACATGGCAGCCCTTTTCGCTGTGAGTCACCGCTGTCAGCGGACAATCCGCCTGAATGGACTTCAGCGCCGTATCCAGATCCGCTGTTTGATAAAGCGCTTTGATCTCGGCATCATTGGCGAGCAGAATATCAACCGAGCCATCCTTGATGAGGTTAAGAAATTCTTCGCGCCAGCGGTCAACGCAGAACGAGTCTGATAGGGTGATGGAGACCTTGCGGCCGTGGGCGTGAGAAATATCGGCCGCCTTGCGAAACGCGTCCTTGGCCATGGGCGGGTCCCACAGATAGCCTTCAAAATAGGCAATCGCGCTGCCGGCGACAATTTTCTCGTCAATATCGTCCGGTCCAAGCTCGACACAGGCACCCAGATAGGTGTTCATGGTGCGCTCGCCATCGGGCGTGATCAGAATCATCGAACGCGCTGTGGGTGTGGCTCCCGGCGGCAGCGGCGGCGTATCGAAAGTCATGCCCATTGCGCGCATGTCGTGGCGGTAGAACCGGCCCAGCGTGTCGTCACACACCTTGCCGAAAAAGGCGCCTTGGCCGCCCAGACTGCCAATCGCTGCAACCGTATTGCCGGCCGAGCCGCCAGAGGCTTCGGTGGCTGCGCCCATGGCGGCGTACAGCGCTTCGGCGCGCTCTGTATCAATCAGGTTCATGCTGCCTTTGGCGAGCCCCTCGCTGACCAGAAAGGCGTCATCAGTCAGGCTCAGCACATCGACAATGGCATTGCCGATGCCGAGCACATGGTGGTCAAAACGGTCGGTCATAAGAGAGTCCGGTATTATTTGGCGATTATGAATTGTGAACGGGGCAGGATGTGCCTATGTCCGGTTCTAGCAGGAAATCCTTCAAAAACCAGCCATTGCCAACACCTGGAACCGTAAATCAATGCTTTTTTCCGCCGCCGGCCGTGCCTTTTCGCAAATCCTGTCGCCCCGCTTTCGCAATGTATTCTGGAAATCCCTCGGGCTGACCGTGCTGATGCTGATTGCATTCGTGGTTCTGCTGCAGAACATGGCCGACAGTTTCATTGCCGTCAGTTCACCCTGGGTGGATACGGCGATTGCCTTTCTGACCGGAATTGGCCTTCTGCTCGGCGCCGGGTTTCTGATTGCACCGGTGATGAGCGTGTTTGCCGGCCTGTTTCTGGATGATATTTCCGAGGCCGTCGAAGCGCGCGATTATCCGCAGGATGAGCCGGGTGCCGCGATGCCGGTTGGCCGGTCAATCATTCTCTCGGCGCGGTTTTTGCTGCTGGTGGTGGCGGTAAATATAGTGGCGCTGTTTCTGCTGCTGGTGCCGGGTATCAATCTCATCATTTTTTTTGTCGCCAATGGCTATCTGCTCGGCCGCGAGTATTTCCAGTTTGTCGCGATGCGGTTCTATTCTGAAAGCGAAGCCAATGCCCTGCGCAGCCGCCATGCCACCACGGTGATGCTGTCCGGTCTGATCATTGCCGGGCTTCTGGCGGTGCCGCTGCTGAACCTTCTGACGCCACTGTTTGCGACCGCATTCATGGTGCATGTCTTCAAGCGGCTGGATGGCAAACATCAGTCCAGGGTCTTGTCCGGATAGCGGCACAGATCGCGGATCAGGCATTTGCCGCAGTCTGGCCGGCGCGCCTTGCAGACATAGCGGCCATGGAGAATGAGCCAGTGATGGGCATGCAGCAGATGCTCGCGCGGGATGGATTTTTCCAGAAGCAGTTCAACATCAAGCGGCGTCTTGCCGGGGGCCAGCCCGGTGCGGTTTGAAACCCGGAACAAATGCGTATCAACCGCAATGGTCGGTTCGCCGAAGGCAATGTTCATGACCACATTTGCCGTCTTGCGCCCGACGCCGGGCAGCGTTTCCAGCAAATCCCGGTCAGCGGGGACTTCGCTGTCAAAATCGGCAATCAGCTTTTCGCAGAGCGCAATGACGTTTTTGGCCTTGTTGCGGTAAAGCCCGATAGTTCTGATCGCTTCGCGCACTTTGTCCTCGCCCAGCGCCAGCATCTTTTGCGGCGTATCGGCTATTGTAAACAGCTCTTTTGTCGCCCGATTGACGCCGACATCCGTGGCCTGCGCCGACAGCACAACCGCCACCAGCAACGTAAAGACATTGACATAATCCAACTCGCCTTTCGGCTCCGGGTCAGCGCGGGAGAAGTGGTCAAACATCTCCTGCCGCTCGGCAGGTGAGAGGCGCGAACGTTTTTGCGGCTTCTTTTTGGCCGTTAGTTTCACCATAGTCCGTTCACTCCGGTTGCGGCAGCACCATGACGCCGGATTTGACAAATCTCAACCCGGATAACGCAAGATTGCGCCGTTCAGGGTGAATCAGCATCTGCGGCATCAGGTCTCTTTATTGTTGTGCCGATTTCGCGCTATTCTTGTGACAATCCCAGCGACCCTGGCAGATGACGGAATTGCCATGACCGACACTGAAAGCCTCGTTCTTTTTGCTGCACGTCTGACACCCTACCGCTCGCTTGGCCGGACCGGGTTCATTGTGCTGATGAGCGGTATCTCACTCATCTGTTTTGTCGCCGGGCTGCTGTTTGTCCGGATTGGGGCATGGCCGGTTTTCTGCTTTTTCGCTCTCAACGTGCTGTTTATCTATGTCGGCTTGAAACTGAATTACCGGTCAGCAAGGGCCTATGAGGATGTGGAACTGTCACAAGAGCAGTTGTATGTGACAAAGGTCAGCGCCAAAGGGATTGCAGAGGAACACAGTTTCAACCCGTTCTGGGTGCGCCTCGCCGTTGACCGGGAGGAGGATGAGGGGGTCACAGCGCTGACGTTGACCAGTCATGGCCGCTCGCTCAGAATCGGCAGCTTTCTTAATCCCGGCGACCGGGAAACCCTTGGCACGGCGCTGGGCGAGGCCCTGCGAAAAGCGCGGCGTCCGGTTTTTTCCTAGAGCCCTTTTCCGTTTGTCTTCTGCGACACGGAGAATGTGGCAGGGCAGGCATTCGAGTTGGAGATATCGCCGATCTGAGACCCGTCCCGCCGGGAGGGGTGCGCGGCGAGCTTCTGGATTTTTCAAGAAAAATCTGTCATAGAGGAAAGATGGCAGTTGTGTCCGTTTCGCTCAAAACGCTTGCTGAGCGCAGTGGCAACAACCGGAGGGGTGCCAAAATGGCCATAGTTATAGTCCTGGTTCTGGTGGTTGTCGGATCGGTTCTGTTTCACGTGTTCAGTCCTTGGTGGTGGACACCGATCGCTTCCAACTGGGGTTATATAGATACGACGCTTGTCATCACGTTCTGGATTACCGGAGCAGTGTTCAGCGCGGTCATTTTGTTCATGGCCTACTGCGTCTGGCGCTACCGCGCCAAACCGGGCAGAACAGCGGAATTCAATCCTGAAAACAAACGGCTTGAGGTCGGGCTGACAATCGTCACCGGGCTGGGTGTGGTGGCGATGCTGGCCCCTGGGCTGTTTGTGTGGAATCAGTTTGTCACCGTTCCCGATGATGCCACTGAGGTGGAGGTTTTTGCACAGCAATGGTCCTGGAGCTACAGGCTGCCGGGCGAAGACGGACGTCTGGGCCGCTCCAATGCGCGGCTGATTGATGTCGACAATCCCCTGGGCATCGATCCGCAAGACCCATCCGGCCTGGACGACGTCATCATCGATACTGACACGCTTCACCTGCCCGTGGACAAGCCGGTGAAGATGTTGTTGCGATCCGTTGATGTCCTGCACAATTTCTACGTGCCTGAGTTCCGCGCCAAAATGGACATGGTCCCGGGGATGATCACCTATTTCTGGTTCACGCCGATCCGTACGGGCGAGTTCGAAGTTCTCTGTGCCGAGTTGTGCGGCGTTGGCCACGCCTATATGCGTGGCGCCGTCCAGATCGACGAGGAGACCGACTACCAAGCATGGCTGGCTGAATTGCCGACATTTGCAGAAGCATCAACAAACAAGAAAGTAAAAACTGCGACCGCAGATCCGTAGGCTCTGGATGGGATAGCCAATTGTTCCGCATCGCCATGCGGTCCGGGACACAAGGAGGATACATGGTTGACATAACGCATCAAACCGACCCGGATGTGCCACCGGCGGAAGTGCCGGACGTACACCCGCCCCACGCCCACAGCTGGGTGTCAAAATGGGTCTTTTCGCAGGATGCCAAATATATCGCCATCCAGTATTCCGGCACCGCGATTGCCATCGGACTGGTTGCTCTGGTGCTGTCGTGGTTGATCCGTCTGCAGCTTGGTTTTCCGGAGGTTTTTTCATTCTCAGCCGAGGCCTACTACCAGTTCATCACCATGCACGGCATGATCATGGTGGTCTATCTGCTAACTGCCATTTTCCTGGGCGGTTTCGGCAATTACCTGATCCCGCTGATGGTCGGCGCGCGCGACATGGTTTTTCCATTCGTCAATATGCTGAGCTACTGGGTCTATCTGGGGGCAGTTCTGGTTCTGTTGGCGAGTTTTTTCACCCCCGGCGGTCCCACAGGTGCGGGCTGGACGCTTTATCCGCCACAGGCGATCCTGGCAGGCACACCCGCCGGGCGTGACGCCGGGATCATCCTGATGCTGGTGTCGCTGATCCTGTTCATCATCGGCTTTACCATGGGTGGTCTGAACTATGTTGTGACCGTGTTGCAGGCGCGCACGCGCGGCATGACGCTGATGCGGATGCCACTGACCGTGTGGGGCATCTTTACCGCAACCGTGATGGCGCTGCTGGCGTTTCCAGCGCTGTTTGTTGCCTGCGTGATGATGCTGTTCGACCGGCTGCTGGGCACAAGTTTTTTCATGCCGACCCTGGTCGAGATGGGCGAACAGATGAGTTATGGCGGCGGCAGCCCGATCGTGTTTCAGCACCTGTTCTGGTTCTTTGGGCATCCGGAGGTCTATATCGTCGCGCTGCCCGCATTCGGCATCGTGTCGGATCTGATCGCCGTGCACGCGCGCAAGAACATCTTCGGGTATCGCATGATGGTCTGGGCTATTGTCGGAATCGGCGCGCTCAGTTTCATTGTCTGGGCGCATCATATGTATGTCTCCGGCATGCATCCCTATTTCGGCTTCTTCTTTGCAACGACAACGCTGATCATCGCGGTACCGACAGCCATCAAGGTTTACAACTGGGTTCTGACGCTGTTTCGCGGCAACATTCATCTGACGCTGCCGATGCTGTTTGCGCTGGCCTTCATCGTCAGTTTCGTCAATGGCGGTCTGACAGGCCTGTTTTTGGGCAATGTGGTGGTGGATGTGCCGCTGTCCGACACAATGTTCGTGGTGGCGCATTTCCATATGGTTATGGGCGTCGCCCCCCTGATGGTGATTTTCGGGGCAATTTATCACTGGTATCCCAAGATGACAGGCAGATTGCTGAACGAGACGATGGGACAGATCCATTTCTGGGTGACCTTCGTCGGGACCTATCTGATCTTCTTTCCAATGCACTATGTCGGGCTCGTCGGCGTTCCCCGCCGCTACCCCGAGATCAGCAATACGGCCTTCGTGCCAGACAGTGTGGCAACCCTGAATGCCTTTATCACCGTGGCCGCACTGGTGGTTGGTGCGGCGCAGATCTTGTTTTTGTACAACATCGTCCGGAGTGTTCGTTCCGGCCGGCCGGCCGGGAGCAATCCGTGGCGTGCAACCTCACTTGAGTGGCACACTCCGGATACACCGCCGCGGCATGGCAACTGGGGCGATGAACTGCCGCTGGTCTATCGATGGGCCTATGATTACAGCGTTCCCGGCGCTCCTGAAGATTTCATCGCCCAGAACGATCCCTGGTCAAGCCGGACGGCACCGCCATGAGCATCACACTGATCTTCATCGCAGCCGTCATTTTAATCTCCGGCATCTGGCTGGTGCGCCAGGGGGTGATGACCAAACCCTGGCTGGAGACAGGTACCGCCCCGGCGATGACGGCTTCCCAGGTTGCCTCCGGCGGGCGCATCTGGCTGAGTGTCGTGCTGGCCATCATCGGCAGCCTCTTCGCGCTGTTCGGCAGCGCCTTCGTTATGCGGATGGAAGTCGCCAACCTGCAAAAATTCGACCTGCCGCCCCTGATCTGGGGCAACACAGCTGTGTTGCTGCTTGCCAGTGTGCTGCTCCATCTCAGCGTTGCCGCGACCCGTCGCAGCGACCCGCGCAACGCTCATATGATGTTGCGGCTTGCCCTGCTCGCGACCATCGGCTTTCTGGCCGGCCAGTTGCTGGTATGGCGGGCATTGGCAGACGCCGGACACAATTTGACGACCGGCCCGGCAGCCAGCTTTTTCTATCTGCTGAGCGGCCTGCACGGCTTGCATATTGTTGCTGGGGTTGGCGTGCTGGCGCTGATCGCCACTCAAACCCACACCGACCCGCAGCGCTTTGCACGCCGCACCCGGCAGTGTGCCACATATTGGGATTTTCTGGCTTTCATCTGGCTGGGACTGCTTGCGCTGTTTATGGGCCTGGCGAACCATATGTTCGATGTCCACAGCACTTCGCTGTCATGAGGTACAAAAATGGCTGATACCGTTTTGCACAAAACCAACCGTCCAGAAGGGCTGGATGGCATCATTGCCGATTGGGGTTCCGACCAGCGCGCCTTCAAAAAGGTGTCCTGGGGCAAGGCGATGATGTGGATACTTCTGGTCAGTGACACCTTTATCTTCGGTATTTTCCTGCTGTCCTACATGTCGGCACGCATGTCAACACAACGCGAGTGGCCCAACGCAAGCGAGGTCTTCTCGCTCAATATCGGGGGCACTGATTTTCCGCTTCTGCTGATTGCGATCATGACCTTCGTTCTGATCTCAAGCAGCGGAACGATGGCGATGGCGGTGAATTGCGGCTATGCCCGCGCCCGGCGCAAGACGGCCGCGCTGATGGTGCTGACGGCGTTGCTGGGTGCCACATTCGTCGGCATGCAGGCTTTTGAATGGACCAAGCTCATCCATGAAGGCGTGCGCCCCTGGGGCAACCCGTTCGGGGCGGAGCAATTTGGGGCAAGCTTTTTCATGATCACCGGGTTTCACGGCACCCATGTGGCGATCGGCGTGATTTTTCTGCTGATCGTCGCGCGAAAGGTCTGGCGGGGCGAGTTTGATAGCGACCGCAGATCGTGGTTGTCATCGGGCAAGGGCGACTATGAAGCCGTCGAGATCATGGGCCTTTACTGGCATTTCGTCGATCTGGTCTGGGTCTTCATCTTTGCATTCTTTTATCTATGGTAGCGAAAGGAACAGTCATGGCCGACACGACGCAGCAAACCGGCGCCAGCGCGCATGATGTGGGGCAACAGCATCCGCTCAAGCTGTATTTCGTCGTCTGGGGACTGCTTTTCATCCTCAGCGCGTTGTCCTATTCGGTGGATTATGCCGGCCTGCAGGGTATGCTGAGGTGGTCTTTGATCCTGGTGTTCATGATCCTCAAGGCGGGCCTGATCGTAGCGGTCTTCATGCATATGGCATGGGAGCGGCTGGCACTGAGTTATGCCATCCTGTTGCCGCCGCTGTTCATCCTGATGTTCGTGTCGATCATGGCGATTGAGTCCGACTACACGGTCTTTACCCGGGTCGTTGCCTTCACCGCCCCGTAATTTGGATCAGTCGACTGCAACGGGGTCACTGGCGGGCACAAGCTTGCGGTAGATGTGCCACGTGGCATGGCCCAGAACCGGCAGAACCACGATCAGACCGACCAGTCCCGGCAGCGCACCCAACACCAGCAGAGCCGCAACAATCAATCCCCAGCCGAACAATGGCACCGGATTGGTCTGCACGGCGCGCAACGACGTTTTAACGGCAGCAATGGTGCCGACATCCTTGTCCAGCAGAAGCGGAAAGGTCACGACCGTTGTGCACAGTGTAATCACTGCAAAAATGAAGCCGGCGGCATTGCCGAAGATGATCAGTTCCCAACCGCGCCCGGTTGTCAGCACGTCATTGACAAATGCGCCGATACTGGAATATTCGGCGTCACCGAAGGTTGCGGCATAGATGAATTCCGCCGTATAAATCCACAGCAAAAACAGTATCAGCAATCCCAGCCCCGCCGCTATTATCGAGGGAATGGCGGGTGATCTGACAACGGCAAAGGCATCTTTCCACGATGCCTCCTGGTTTCGCTCCTGGCGACGGCTGATCTCATAAAGACCCAAAGCCGCAATCGGGCCGATCAGAGCAAACCCGCTGATCAGCGGGTAGATCAATTGCAGCGCATCGCCGCGTGAAGCCCAGAAAAACAGCCCGAAGCCTATGACAGGATAAACCAGCACAATAAAAGCATAGTGCGATGGCTTTTGAACGAAATCGTTCCAGCCCGATTTCAAGGCATCAAATACATCTGAAAGCTTGATGACGCGTACCTCAATCGCTTGCGATTGCGCAGTGCCGGCCGTCAGAACGTGAAAGTTGGACATGGCAATTTTTTCCCCCATCTCAGGTCAATCCCGCCGTGCCGGAAACGAATGATCCATAGGCACTGCAGAGTTAAACAGTGATCCCCTGATAGCACTCTAACAAAAAACAATACGATTGTCGTGTTGAATACGTCCGCGCCGCCAGACGGTCGCAATCGGGAGGAGAAGGAATTGAAGGCCCGGCAGCCTTCTGCTCCTCGGCTTCTGCCTGCAAATCCGACCTCCGCTGACGGTTTCTTTACTGTTGAATGAACCTTTAAGGGTGCCGCGCGTTGTCACGCCGAAGAGCATCAGAGGATCGGATGGACATGTACGCGGTTCCGGATAAGCAGTTCATTCCGGCAACTCAGCCGATTCCGTTATCCTTGCAAAAACGTTTGCCTGCTGTCCTCACGAGACACACGTTCAGGGGCATGAGACGTCCCATCGGCTCTGCCAAACGACCACCGGCGTCACAATGTTAGCCGCTTTTGGATCCCGCCTTGTTTCTCCGATGGACACCCGCGTGCGTGTCGATGACGAAACCCGGCCCTTGTGGAAAGTTGAATTATCCAACCTCAATCGCGGGTTCTGTGGCGCGCTGCTCGTCGCGCTGCCTCTGCTTTACACCATGGAGATGTGGGAACACCCACGACTTCTGCCTGTCTGGCTACTCGGCCTCTGGATGGTGTTCGGGCTACTTCTTTGCTCCGGTTTTTTCCTGTTCTCCGGGTTTCGAGAAGAGCAATTTCGCAGATCAGTCCTTCTGGACAGTGTGACCTCAATGGGCATTGGCATATTCGCGAGCGTAATTACGCTTCTACTCATCGGCCGATACGAGTTGGGAGATTCTATAAATGTTATAGCGCGCATGGTTGCACTGGAGTCGGTTCCCACCGCCATGGGCGCGAGCGTGGCTGTTTCACAGCTTGGCGGGCGCGGGGCAGTCGACCGGCCCAATCGGGCTGCGGATCTGCAACCCGATCTCAGGGCGCTGCTTGCCACTTTCCTCGGGGCGTTGCTGTTTGCATTCAATATTGCGCCGACAGTCGAGCACCAGGTCATCGCGCAATCGGTGAGTTGGTGGCACGTGCTCGGCATCGCATTGTTCTCACTCATTGTATCCTGGCTGCTGGTTTTCCAAACCCGGACGGAGGGTGTCAGTGACAAGGACCGGGTTGCGCTCACCGATACTGTGACCAGCACGATCTTCAGCTATCTGATCGCGCTCATCGCATCGTACAGCATGTTGTGGCTGTTCGGATATCTCAATTTCGGAACACCGCTCGACCTTCAAATCATGCACACCATCATCCTGGGCTATGCAGCGACGCTCGGTGGCGCAGCCGGCCGGGTGATACTTTGATGCCGGAGAGCCCATCATGAGTAAGTCTGAAACCAGCACCGACGACGACGATCAGAGCAAAGTCGTTCACAATGATCCTCCGACTATCCTGGAATGGGCCGCACGCCTGACAAGCGCGCTGCTGGTAACACTGTTGTTCGGTTATCTGGTGGCCCATGGATTCGAAGATAGCCGCGCGGCGGAATTTGGTTTCATGGTTGATGCCGAAAAAGCGGAAGGTTCGGGAAATTTATGGCGAACACCGGTCACGGTGACCAACGCGGGCGGGAGGGGCGCGGCTGAGCTCAGTGTCTCCATAGAAGTTCCCGGGACGGACCAGTCCTTCATCGTGCTCATCCCTCGGATCGGACCCGGAGAGAGTTACGATCTTACACTGTTCCTGCAACGCGATCCCCGACGGGCTCTTCCGATTCTGAGAGCTGAATCTTTCCAATAAAAAACGGCACCTGTGCGACGAGATAAGATCATGGCAAGAGCAAAGCAAAAACGGAGTTGGACATGAATGAACCCTGGAACATATTTGCAGACTCGGAGCGAAACCTGAGCATCATTGCGTCATCGCTCTATTTCTATGTGCTGGTGGTTGCGCTTGTGCGACTGATGGGAAAACGAACAACCGCCCAAATGAACAATTTTGACTGGATCATCAACGTTGCCGTCGGCAGCCTCGTGGCCAGCGGTATTCTGTTCAAGAACGTTCCTGTAATGGGTGCAACTGCAGCCATTTTGACGATCGCGATCTGCCAGTGGTTGCTCACCTGGCTGTCGATTCGCACCAAAGCCGTCGAGCAAGTCGTGAAAGCGGCACCCGCCTTGTTGGTGCATGAAGGCGCCTATCTTCGCGGCGCAATGCGGTCCGAGCGCATTTCCCAGTCCGAACTTGACGCAGCCATTCGCCAGAAAGGCTATGGGTCTCTCAGCGAAATATACTGTGCAATTCTGGAATCCGACGGCAAGATCAGTATCATCTCGGCTGAGCAACAGCAGAAAAGCGGAGCAGAACTGGTTGAAGACGTGCGGCGCAAAGACCGCCATTGATAGCGCTTCTGTGTGATGCAAGAAGGCCTGTGCAACGGGTCAGATGTCGCGCCGGAACATGTCGGTTTCTGCGTTCGACAGATCCACGGCAAGACGGAAGCCCGACTTCAACAGAACCATCGCTGATGCCGCATTTCCTTTTCCAACGCCAGCCAGCAATTTTGCCGGTCCGCCCTGCTCGATCTGCGCCGCTACCAGCCCCTGCAGCAATTCTGTTGCAAAGCCTTTGCCCCAGGCATGATCTGCAAACAGATAACCCAGATGAACCGTCCTTGTCGCATCAGGCTCCTGGAAGGGTGCCAGAATGAGCAATCCTATCAAAGCAGATGGCCCGTGCTTGCGAATTGTAAACACATCGCTTTCGCCATCGCGGGCACTGATCCAGCGATCAATAGTCTGTGGACCGCCGGGCATGTGTAATGGCAGCGGAAGATAGCGCAGAACATCAGGCGTCAAAATGATCGCCAGTTCTTCAACCAGCTTCTGCCGCGGCGCGCCCTCCTTAAGCGCACTCTTCCAACTCGCCACCTGCAGCCGCTCAGTGACGAATCCCTTTGACTTTTGTGTCATGCTCGGCCCCTTTCGACACGCAATGGCTTGACATGGTTCTGACAGGTAGTTAGTTAGGATGCCATACTAACTAAGGCAACACAATGCAACTGGCAGAACTAATCGAGACCCTTCACCGGCTGGGACACCGCCAGTGGGCCAAAGCGGGATCGCAGCTTGGCGTCAGCTACAGCGAGTATGAATATCTCAAAGCCATCAGGGATCAGGAAGACAAAAAGACCGACAAGAACGACCACGGACAGCACTTGCAGGACGTTGTCAGCGAAATGGGTGTCAGGAAGGCCTCAGCCAGTGCCATGGTCGTCAAACTTGAAGAACGGGGTCTGGTGAAGCGGATACCCTGCCAATTCGACGCACGCGCACAGCATATCCTGCTGACCAAGGCGGGGGAAACCCTGCTCATCAACGGCCAGGGCATCTACAACGATGCGGCTGAAATGATGTTATCGAAGCTGTCCGACAGGGACCGGTCCGATCTGGCGGTGCTTTTGGCCAAACTGAAGCAAAAGACCTGAAAACACATCTACATTTATCCGATAATGTCAGTCTGCCTGACTAACAACAAGGAACTAAAATGTCATTCGAGCTTGTTCTGATCGGAATTTCTGTTCACATCCTGATCTGGGAGAAACTCCCGGAATGGGGAACGTGGTTCAACACGCTGGTGGCTTCATTGCCGCGGCCTTTGCAATCGCTTTACGAGCAATGGCATTGCCCATTTTGCGCAGGCTTCTGGATTGCTCTTGTATTGCACGCACTGACGAGTGTCTGGACCATCCCGAACCTGGCAACCCTGCCCGCTTATCTGGGGTGGTTCGCCACGCCAATTGGCTGGTTCTTCGACGCTCTTGCCACGGCAACGCTGATCTATGCTGCCATCATCCTGCTCAGGGCTATCGGTCTGCCAGCGATGAAGGCTCACATGATGAAGGATGAATTTGTTAAATCCGCCTTTGGCGCTGATCAACAGGATTACAGGGCATAGCTTGGCCGCGGCTCGCACCCAGCCATCGGAGCTCTTCGAGCGCTACGCTGGCTCCTTCTGCACGACATGTTCAAGTCAGACGGCGAGCGCCGATTATACGACTGGCTCAAGAATCGGGTGGCGCGGCTGCACGCCCTGTGGTCCTTTGGTGCAGTGTTTGAATTGAAAGACCGCAAGCCATGACAATTTCATTGAATTCTGCTGATATGAAGCATGCCATGCCCGTTCCTGCCGCAGATCTGTCGGCCGCACGGGACTATGATATTGTGCGGCGCGTGATTGAGCATATTTCGCAGAATTACCGCGATCAACCAAGCCTTGATACGCTGGCGGATCTGGTCGGTCTGTCGCCGTTTCATCTGCAGAAACTCTTCACCCGCTGGGCCGGGTTGTCGCCAAAAGGGTTTTTGCAATGTGTCACGCTGGATCATGCACGCCGGCTGCTGCAGGGCCAGGACAGTATTCTCGATGTCTCCTACGATCTTGGGCTGTCAGGACCGGGGCGGCTGCATGATCTTATGGTCAACGCGGAAGCCATGTCACCCGGTATCTACAAGTCCAGAGGTGAAGGTCTGACCATCTATTACGGCTTTCACGACAGCCCGTTTGGCATTGCCCTGGCGATGGCAACGGAGCGCGGCCTATGTGGTATTGCCTTTGCCGATGCGGGTGCGGAAGCGGAGGCGTTTGCCGATATGGCGCAGCGCTGGCCGAAGGCCGATTATGTGGCCGCGCCGGACAAGACCGCACCGCTTGTAGCACAGGTCTTCGCCAGGGCCGTGCCGGACCAACCGCTGCGCGTGGTGTTGATCGGAACCGATTTTGAGGTGCGGGTCTGGGAAGCGTTGCTGAAAATACCGATGGGCACGGCGACGACCTATTCATCGCTTGCCGACAGCATCGGCAGGCCAACAGCGGCACGGGCCGTGGGTGCCGCCGTCGGTCGCAACCCGATTTCATTTGTTGTGCCGTGCCACCGTGTGGTCGGCAAAAGCGGTGCCCTCACCGGCTATCATTGGGGCCTGACACGCAAACGCGCCATTCTGGGCTGGGAAGCCGGGCATACAGCACAAAAATGAGGTCTGCTATCCCGTCAGCATTTCGCTGCTTTCCACGGTGGTATCGGCATTGAGACGAAAAATCATTGGCTGACCGGTGGCGATTTCGCGTTTCAGGATCTGTTCGGTATCAAGCTTTTCCAGAATCATCACCAGTGAGCGCAGCGAGTTGCCATGCGCGGCCACCAGCACTTTTTCGCCGGACATGACGCGCGGCAGAATATCGGTGAGATAATAGGGCAGGACACGCGCGCCGGTGTCTTTCAGGCTTTCCCCGCCGGGCGGTGGCACATCAAATGACCGGCGCCAGATGTGAACCTGCTCTTCGCCCCATTTCTTGCGCGCATCATCCTTGTTCAAGCCTGCCAGATCGCCATAATCCCGCTCGTTCAGCGCCTGATCGCGAATCGTGGTGAGATCAGGCTGGCCCAGTTCTTCAAGCAGCAATGTGCAAGTGTGCTGGGCGCGGATCAGAGCCGAGGTATAGGCGATATCGAAGGTAATCCCCTTTGCCTTCAGTGCCCGGCCGCCGGCCCTGGCCTCGTCGATGCCTTTTTCGGTCAGATCAGGATCTTTCCAGCCGGTGAACAGGTTTTTCAGGTTCCATTCGCTTTGGCCATGACGGACCAGAACCAGTAAACGTTCCATATTCTCTCCCTGGGACTTGCCCTTATTCATGTGACAGGCCCAACACATCCTGCATGTTGTACAGACCCGGCTTCTGCGGAAACGCCCAAAGCGCGGCCTTTACCGCGCCTTGTGCAAAGATGCTTCTGTCTTCGGCAATATGGGACAGTTCCACCCGTTCGCCATCGCCGGCGAAAATCACGCTGTGGCTGCCGACCACCGATCCGCCGCGCAAGGTGGCAAAGCCAATGCTGCCGGGCTCGCGTGCGCCGGTCACCCCATCGCGGACCCGCACCGCATGATCGGCCAGATCAACGGCACGCCCCCTGGCCGCCGCATTGCCCAGCAACAGCGCGGTTCCCGAGGGCGCATCGACCTTGTTGCGATGATGCATTTCCAGCACTTCAATGTCCCATTCAAGGCCAAGCGCACGGGCGCCCTGCTCGACCAGAACCGACAGTAGATTGACGCCCAGGCTCATATTGCCGGATTTGACAATGCGGGCGTGACGCGAGGCGGCGAAGACTTTTTCATCATCCTCAGCCGACATGCCGGTGGTGCCGATGACATGGACAATGCGCGCCTGTGCAGCATATTCCAGAAACGTCAGAGTGGCCTCAGGCGTGGTGAAATCCAGCACCGCATCGGCGGCGGCAAAGGCAACCAGCGCATCGTCCGTGAGTGGTACCTGCAAAGGCTCAATTCCGGCCAGAGTGCCGGCATCCTGGCCAAGAAACCCGCTATCGGGCCGCTCGATTGCGGCGACCAGACGCGCGCCCGGAATATCATGAATAGCCCGTATCAGCGCCCGCCCCATACGTCCACCGGCACCGACTACGACAATTCTCAATTCGGCCATACGAGTCCCC
>TARA_R110002096_G_scaffold278213_3_pt1 | contig 20703 bp, 10 predicted proteins | sample TARA_R110002096 | Tara Oceans TARA_R110002096 (sample SAMEA4397295) | marine metagenome | biome: Polar Biome; feature: [DCM] deep chlorophyll maximum layer (ENVO:01000326); material: water (ENVO:00002006), including particulate matter (ENVO:01000060) such as... | depth 35 m
TAACAACACTGTTACCTTTACTCCAGCTGGTGGTGGAACAGGAACTACGGCTACAGTAATCTCTGGAAACTCTACTCAACTAATAGTAACGACACCTTCGGTAACTGGTGGCAATTACAAAATAAGTGTGGAGCGTACCTCTGATAATGTTTCTGATACCTTAGCTATACTCTTTGCTGTTATTACCGGAGGCGGGGATTTTGGAGATGCCGGTTCCAGCGAACATGTGGTTAGCACTTCTGCTGATAATATTCAAAGCTTGCATGCAGCTGACATAGATGGTGACGGGGATATCGACCTTTTATCGGCTTCTGAGAATATTGATGAAATAGCATGGTACGAAAACGACGGTGCACAAAGCTTCATTAAGAGAGTGGTAAGCACTGACGCTTATTATGCCCGGGATGTTTATGCCGCAGATGTGGACGGTGATGGAGATATGGATTTGATGTCAGCCTCTGCTGTGGATCAAAAAATAGCCTGGTATGAAAATGATGGTGCTACCGACCCAGCTTTTACAGAGCATTCTGTAAGTTCTTCCGCTGACGGTGCCAATAGCGTATTTGCCGCAGATGTGGATGGTGACGGAGATATGGATTTGATGTCGGCTTCCTCTGTAGATGATAAAATCGCCTGGTATGAAAACGATGGCTCCCAAAACTTCACCGAACGCATAGTTAGCACAAACGCTGATGGAGCTTTTGATGTGTTTGCAATTGATGTAGACGGCGACGGCGATATGGACCTGCTATCGGCTTCCTCCGAAGATGATAAAATTGCTTGGTACGAAAATAATGGTTCTCAAAACTTCACTGAACGTGTAGTTAGCACAAACGCTAATTTTGCACATACTGTATTTGCTGCAGATTTAGACGGTGATGGCGACATTGACTTGATGTCTGCTTCCCAGAGTGATAATAAAATAGCTTGGTATGAAAATGACGGATCTGAAAATTTCACCGAGCATGTGGTAAGTACTACTGCAAATGGAGCACGTGCTGTATATGCTGCCGATATGGATGCTGATGGAAACATTGATATCATATCTACCTCTTCTGCTAATGACAAAGTTTCTTTGTACAAAAATGATGGCGCTTCTAACCCAACTTTCACTGAAATAATACTCAGTAATTCAGCCGATGGGGCTTGGGGGCTATTTGTGGCCGACGTTGACAATGATGGTGATCTTGATGTGATTTCCGGCTCTGCTAATGACGACAAGTTAGCTTGGTACGAAAACGGGATTCCTATAAGTACCGCGGGGCGTAGTTTAGCTTTTGATGGCACAGCAGATTATATAGAAGTTGCCGACACCAATGCACTCGATCTTACTAATAGTTTTACATTAGAAGCGTGGGTAAAAACTTCTTTTGGGGAAGATCCAAAACCTATCATCCACAAAGAAGGTGCCTACACGCTTACCATTCAGAATACTAATATTAATTTAATCATTAATGGCAGTAATGAGTATCAAATGAATCACACTTTTACCACAAACCAATGGGTACATGTAGCGGTAACATTTGATCCAAATAATGACGCTACCTATTTCGTAAATGGTAAAATGATTGGATATGTAACAGGTAGTACGCCCGCAAATAACAGCGCTAATCCTCTTTTACTTGGAGGAACTAGTTCTGCAGGCTCTATTGATGGAAACTTAGATGAAGTTCGAATTTGGAACGAAGTACGAGGCATAACTAAAATTCAAACCAATATGTTTCAAGCTCTTTCGGGTGATGAAAACAACTTAGTTGCGTACTTTCCATTCAACGAAGAAAATGGATTAGAAACTAATGATAAATCCTCAAATGAATTTATAGGAGATTTAATTGGTGACGTAGCTCAAAGTGACGATACCCATCCTTATGGAACAGTAATTACAGGAACCGAAGGCTGGCGTATGTTTAGTACTCCTGTTGTAAACACCTCCTATGGCACTTTATTAGATACTCTATGGACACAAGGTTTCACTGGTGCTGATAACGCCAATTTCTCACCAAATGTGCTCGTTTGGGACGAAACAGCAAAAAGTTTTAGCGCTATTGATAACGCAACAGACATTCCTGCTACTGCAACTGGGTTTATTGCTTACGTATATGACGACCAAGACAAAAACGGCGTAGCAGACGGATTCCCTAAAATTATCCAAATAGATTCTACTCAATTTAGTGGAAGCACATCTCCTGAATTAACATTCACAGACTCAGGTAACCTAGCAAACGACGGATGGAATTTGGTTGGAAATCCTTACGGCTCAACCATTGATTGGGATGCCACTTCAGGACTTACTTCAACTAATATAGATGCTTCCTTTTACGTTTGGAGTTCTTCCGCTAATAGTGGCTCTGGAGGATATTTAAGTTGGAATGGTTCAGCAGGAACATTATCAGGTGGAGAAATTGCACCTTGGCAAGGTTTTTGGGTAAAAGCGAATGCAGCATCTCCGGCATTATCACTAAACGATAAAATTCGAAGCTCCGGTGGCATTCTTCGAAAGCAAGCTCCCGTTTCTACACTTGGCTTTACGCTAACTGATGGGGAAATGTCGTCGCAAACAATTATGATGTTTGATGAACGTGCCGAAATTAACAAAGATGGATTGGATGCCTACAAGCTCCAATCGCTCAATGCGGAATACCTGAGTCTGTTTACCAAACTCGAAGATGGCTCTGCGTTGGATATCAATGCTCTACCAATTGCCATTGAAGCACCAATTTCTATCCCATTAGATTTCGAAAGTCATGAAATGAGTGCCGAATATGAATTGAGCTGGAATCCATCTAATCTACCAAATGAAATTACTTTAGTATTAGTAGATAGCAAGACTGGAACCGAAATCGACCTTAGCAAAGCTTCATCATTTAGCTTCGAAATGGAAAGCGAAGCCAATGCAAAAGCTATAAAGTCGCAGAACCCAGTGAATACGCAAGATTTTGTACCTCAACATGAAGTGATTATACCAACTGTGATGAAGGCTAAGTCTACTGGATCAAGATTTACAATACAGATTAACTCCAAAACTTCTGTGAATAACGAGCCTACCATTGACCTTCCTCAAAGCGTAGAACTTCAGCAGAACTATCCGAATCCTTTCAATCCAACCACCAGTATTGCTTTTGGGTTGCCAGAAAGTGGTAGAGTCCGCTTAGAAGTATTTGATATGTTAGGAAGAAAAGTAGCCACGTTGCTCAATGGAGAAAACAAATCAGCTGGGCAACATACGCTGAACTTCGATGCTCGAAACTTAGCATCTGGCTTGTACATCTACCGCCTTCAAGTTGGGAACCACGTATTAACAAAAAAAATGACACTTATAAAATAGTGGAGACATAATGGGTCAATTACTCAAACACAATAAAACCAAAACTACGACTTCGAGCACTATCTTTAAATGCTCATTCTGTGATGCTGAAGATGGAAAACTGAGACCAGTTGGCAGGTATATTGTAGAACTGAAAGAATTGGAGTATCAGGGTGACGCGAAAAAGGCATGCCAAGGTTGCTACCAGAGTGTTAAAAACGAAGTTTATAAACAAACTATAAAAGAGAAAAAAATGAACGCGAATTGGATATTGAAATGGAAAAACAAAGGCTTCTTATTCTTTGTTTTATGTGCGGTAATCATAATAACAAGCTCAGCGATATTCGCACAACCACCAGGCCTTCCTGCAACTCCTGATCAGGCTCCTATTGAAGGAGGACTTGGTTTGCTAGCTGCAGCGGGTGGTGCATATGCCTGGAAAAAACTAAAAGAAAAGAATAATAACTAGGGGTAAAGTAAAACAAGGTGGGGTTTTAGATTATTATATCTAATTCCTTAAAAATCTTGGTTGGGTTAAAGCCCTGAGCATATATATGCTCAGGGCTTTTTTTCTACCCAAAAGCTCTTTTCAACTTTTATCTAAGTACCTATAAGAAAACGGCTCCATCAAGTCCACTTGAAAGATTGGTCCTGTATTGAGAAGCATTTTAGCATAAGTGAATATTATAAATTACTAATGAGTGAATTTACAATGGCTAGTACCACCGATTTAACCCCCCAAATACTTGGATTGTTACACAGAATGCACAAGTAATCGTATTTAGAAGTGTATATATCATCTTTAAAGACACTAATCACATGATTTTTGGCTTCCCAGAACCAAGAATAAAGTAGCAATTAACTCCCTTCTTCAATTGTTACATTAGAATAAAATATTTTTTGCTAGGGCTATTTTACTATAGCTTTCCCTCTTCAAAAAATGTGCTAATGAATTATTAGCATCCAGGACACAGGACATTAAAAATTATTATTAGATGAACATTGCGATTATGCAAGCCTATTTCTTTCCGTACATAGGTTATTTCCAACTTATCAAGTCTGTAGAATTATTTGTTATCTACGAATACGTGAGTTTTAGAAAAGGATCTTGGGTAACTAGAAATAGAATTCTGGATAAGGGTAAGAATGAGCCAACTTATATCAATCTTTCTGTCTCGAAAAAAAGTATTGGTGATATAGTCTCAACGGTGAATTTGACTCATAAGAAAGAACGAGTTAAAGCCATAGCTAACTTGGTTTATTATAATTATAAAAAAGCGCCCTTCTTTGACGAGATATATCCAGGCCTGAAGGATTCTCTGTATTGTGAAGAACAGAATCTTCACTCGTATAATGCTAAAACAATTGAATATGTTTGTAAGCTTCTGGGTATAGAAACAACAATTATTGCCGTTAATACAGATTGTGCATTTATAGAAAACTCACTTGAAGCTAATGCAAAAGAATCTGGAAACAATACCATGACACAAAGAGTAATTGAGCTTTGTAAACATTATGGCGGCAACCATTATATCAATCCTATTGGAGGTTTGGAGTTGTATTCTAGAGAAGATTTTCAAAAATCTGATTTAGAAATATCGTTTGTCAAAACTGATCCAATAGTTTACGAGCAATTCAAATCACCTTTCGTTCCAGGCCTTTCGATTATTGATGTGCTTATGCATAATGGAATAGATGAAACTCGTAACCTATTAAAAAGCTATCAATTAATATGATATCCTTACAAGAATCCGTTGATATATTTGTAGAAGATAAAGCGGACTACTTTAAACAATGGTCATTTGATGAACCCTTTGTATTTAGTAAAAATACGCATGAGGATCTCAAACGGTTACAAGGAGTAATGTATCGTCTAGTAGTTCATTTTGTAGAGAATTACGAGGAGTATAAGCATCTCATGCCCGTTTCTGAAAAAGTGGAAGCTATTCTAAAGCTCGCCGCAAAGAAACCCTACTCACCAGGAACATATCGCACTGATTTCGTTTTTGATGACGACTCTCAATTCAGACTAATTGAAATCACCTGTAGGTTTGCATTGAATGGAATATTTCAAACTGCAATATTTCATGAACAAGGGACTTCGTTCAACAAAGACAAATTTCCTGATCAGGAAATAGAAGATTCTTTCTCCGAAATATACGATCACCTTGAAAAGTTTATAGAAGGTAAAAGTAGAGTTTTTGTAATTACTGGAGATGATCAAAAAAACGAATCAAAAATCTATCTAGATATATTTAAGAGAATTGGACTAGACACTTACAAAGTTAACTATAAAGATGTCCCGTTGTATCTCTCTGAAATGGACGATGCGTTAATAATTCCTGAACTGTCGTTCGATGAAATTTGTGCGATGGATTTAGATACCGTTTCAAAGCTTGTCGATTTGAATGTTCTTAACGATTTCAGAACAATTTTTTTAATTCACGATAAGAGATTCTTTGCTGTACTTAGAGATGAGGCATTCCTAAAAGATGCATTAGTAAAGTCTGATATAGAATTTTTTAAAAAATTCTATATCCCAACGTACACGGTTTCTAAAGGTGATGAGCTTTGGGAAAAGGTCTATACGAATAAAGACCAATGGATTTTAAAACACCGTGCTTTAGGTAAAAGCCAAAGTGTTTTTGCTGGCCCAGTAACCGAGAAAGAAGAATGGGAAGAAATTCTTTCAGGTGTAGAGTCTGGTGAATTTGTAGTACAAGAATGGGTTCCTCAACGAACCTTTGAAGGAACTGTACAGGGTAAACCCGTGAACGATTATATAACAGGAACTCTCCTTTTTTTTGATGACAATTATTTTGGATTGGGCGAGTTTAGAACCTCCTCTTTTCCCGTAACCAATAAAACGGATCATAGAAAAGCAGCAGGATTAGTTGTTTCGTCGAATGATCCAACAATAAAGCATAACCTTAAACACTACTTCAACTAATATGAGCCAACTAACAGAACAAGAGCTTTCATTGCTCCCAACAGAAGAAGACATAAAGCTATATGAGAAAAATGGTTGGTATGCATCACCTAAGATTATTTCTGATGAACTTATAGAAGAAGCTAGAAAGGGCGCCGATAGATTTTATAAAGGCGAAAGAGATTTTATACTTTCGAATGATTCTGAAATTGCAAACGATAGCGTTGACGAATCTTCCGCTTTACTAAATAACGAGTTTGTTAGCCTGCAAATGAAAGAGCTTAATGCATTGGCATTTTATCCCCTTATAGGAGCAATAGCCGCAAAATTAGCACGCACCGATGCCATTAGGTTCTTTTCAGATTCTTTAATTAATAAGAAGCCAAGCAAACCAACAAGCAAAGGTATTGTAGGATGGCATTCTGATAAAGCCTATTGGCCAACGTGCTCTTCAAATAATATGTTGACCGCTTGGATTCCTCTTCAAGATGTAACTATTGATATGGGATCGCTAATGCATATTGATGAAAGTCATAATTGGAGAAATGAGCAAGACTTGAGACAATTTTACTCTTTCAATAATCAAGACCTTAGCAAGTTTGAGCAATTTCTTAAAGAGAACAAACCAGAGCACAAACGTTCTACGATGTTACTTAAAAAAGGACAAGTTAGCTTTCATAACTGCAATACTATACACAGTAGTTCTACAAATGTTAGCCAAATTAATAGAATGGCATTAGCAATTCACATGCAAGACGCTAGCAATCATTATGTAAAAGCATACAAAGATAACGGAGATCTAATTGAAATTAGTTACGACAAACTTTGTGGTAAAGACGATTTAGGGAACCCTAATTACTCCGACGAAAACATCTTCCCAACTCTGTGGAAGGGATAAAAACAATTTTTAATAATACAACTCACTCAGTTTCACTCAACTTCACATGGAAACAAAACAATTAAATACCCTAGATTATACTTCGTACACAGATAATCAAGAAGAATTGGTAAATGTAGTTTTGACAGAATTAGAAACTACTGGATATATTGTAATCAAAAACTTTGATGTTGATACCAATGATGTTGAAGCCTCTGGCAAAGCAATGCTTCATATATCTTCTTTAGTTGGTACACCAATATCCCATGATGCCGTTAACTCAATTATTTGGGATATCAAGTCTAATCCAGCATCTACTAGTAATATTAAGACATACTCTGAGCACAGCCACGAAGCAGAATTGCATACAGATAGTCAGTACAGTTTCTATCCCGAAGATTATTTTGGATTACTTACCCTAAAACCAGCTGAATGCGGTGGTGGAGAGTCTTTCTTATTAAGTCTGAAAGATATTTTAACAGAGCTTAGAGCTTTGCCTAATGGTGCAGAACTCGAAAAAACTCTACGAGAAACGGATTATCCATTCATCGTTCCTAATGTATTTAAGAAGTCAGATACAGAAGATAATGAATTTAATTTTGGTCCTATTCTTCGTGAAAACGAAATTAGATTTAGAGTTGATACCTTTGAAAAGGCATTAAGATTGAGACCTGATTTTTGTACCGATATTCAAGTGGAAGCATATAATGCGCTTAAGGATATCATTCTGAACTCCCCAAGCACACAAAACTTTTTCCTTGAAGAGAAGGACTTAATCTTTATAAATAATAAGTCTATGCTACACGGTAGAGGTGAGTTCACCGACCATAATCGTCATCTTCTGCGTATTAGAATGAACAAGGAAGGCGCGAATCTAAACTAATCTAGCAAAAGGCATGGAAGCATGCCTTGTATGCTACTAGAAAATTTTAAAGCCCCGAGCATATATATGCTCGGGGCTTTTTTATAAAGATAGGTTTTAGATATTTACGCAAGCTAAGTTCGGATACTCTCGTCGAAGGAGTAGTTCACCATTATATCCCCGAACACATTTTGCAGGGATTTGTCTGAATAAAAATTCTCCATATCGTACAGAAATAAGTACATTCTTTAATGGGGAACAGATTTTGGTACTTATTAATAGTTTGGTTGTTGGGTGCGGTGCATTTTGTAGAAGAAGCAAAAGCACAAACTATTGCGCCAGGTTTTAATCATCAGGTTTGGACTATTGACGAAGGTTTGCCCATTAATTCGTTGAACGATATAACCGTTACTGATGATGGCTTTGTATGGATTAGCACCCATAACGGAATGGTTCGCTTTGACGGATTAACACATTCTGAAGGGAATCTATTTAAGGTATTCAATAAAGGGAACAACAAGGCATTCTCTACAAACAGCTTATATAAAATATTAGAAGTCAGTGATTCTGAATTTCTTGTATTAGAGAATAAAGTTGGGGAATCTCAATCTGTAGTTCGATATCGCAATCAAAAGTTTGAGAATTTAGTTACAAGTACCGAAGTGAATTTTCCTTATGACATGGCTCATTTGGATAGTAAGGGCACTTTTTGGGTAGTTAGAAACGGGAAAGTGTACTCCCTTTCTGAAGAAGGTTGGAAGGATGAATATCCCTCAATAAAAATGGATGTGGAGGGCTATTTAGAGTTTAAAGTGATTTCACGGGACGATATTTGGGTGTTAGCGAAATCAAAAAATGAATTATATAGAATCCAAAATGGGGAGCTAAAACGGATTGGTAAAGAACAGGGATTAACTTCAGACAGAATAACATCATTTGTAGTTACCAAAAATGGGAACGCTTGGTTCTTAACAAGTAATGGGATAGAAATTATTGAGGACGGGAGAGCGACTTTCTTGCATGAAAAATTTCTTTCTTTTATTGAAGGTAGAGGTTCACTTAATGAAGACCCTACTTTGGATGATAGGATTATCTATAAAACTGCTGGTGATTATTCCAATAGTAAGTATGTAGTAACGAAAGGTGAAATTCAGTTTCTGGAACCAATAGTTCAGAACAGTTCAGATTCTGGAAGGCAACGATTTTCTTTAGCTACCCCCAAAAATAGAGGGAATAAAGGAACAGGCTGGCTAAGGGTTAACAATACATTTTACTATGATGGAAACCCCGTTCTAGAACTAGACCAAGATATTAGAGGTTCAAAAGTTGATAAGGCTGGAGGAATGTGGTTCGTGGTAGTTGGAGAACTTCACTATTTAAAAAGAAATCTGTTTGATTCTTATACCAAACAGACTCATGACATAGAAAATACATACCCCCTATTGGAAGATCATGAAGGAACAATTTGGGCTGGGCTATTAGCTCCAAATGTAGTTAGAAAGCAAGCTTCAGAATTTGAACAATTCAATGATCCCGAACTTTTCAAAACAAGACGTTATTTTTCGTTGCTAGAAGACATTGAGAATAACATATGGTTTGGTGCTATTAATGGGTTGGGTTTCTGGGATCGAAAGTCTGAATTCAAATTAGTAGAGCCTGATATCAATACAGATTTAAGATTCGTAAGAGGGCTTTTTCAAGATAGTAGACAAACTATTTGGGTGGGAAGTGAAAATGATATTCTATCATTTTCAAAAGAAACGGGATGGAGAAGAATTAGCATATCAAATCATGACGGAAAAATAGGTGTTCGGTTTGTTTATGAAGATCAAAACGGGACAATCTGGTTTGGGTCCGATAGCATTGGGTTGCTTTATTATGATGAAAATGAAAATGCGATCAAAATATTTAAGGGAAATTCACTCCTTGAAGACCAATCCATTCGGTCTATGTATCAGGATGAAGATTCAACATATTGGGTAGGATTAGAAGGCTTTGGATTGGTTAGAATGGAGCTATATCCTAATAAAGAAATTGAGACCATTAGTTATTTCAACCAAGCTAACGGATTACAAGGTCAGGTTATTCATTCTATTCTAGAAGACGATTATGGTAGAATCTGGATGAGTAGTAACAGTGGGATTTTCTGGGTATCAAAAGAAGAGCTTAATAATTATGCTCTGGGTAAAATCCCACAAATACATTCAACAGTGTATTCAAAAAGTGATGGCTTACCAGGAATTGAAGCCAATGGCGGAGTGCAATCTCCTGGTATTAAGACATTAGATGGAAGATTCCTTTTTTCTATGATATCAGGAATTGCGGTTATAGATCCTGATAAGGTCAATGAGAGTATGACTCAGGTTGTATCAAGAATTGATGGGTTAATAACTTCTGATTCAAGTTACACTTCTACAACTAATCCCTTAAGATTGAAAAAGGAAGAACGGGATATTCAATTCAATTACGCTGGATTTAATTTTCAGCTTGCCCCAAAAAACATAAAATTTAGGTACCAACTAAAAGGATATGATGATAAATGGACTGAGGTAGGAAGTAGGAAAGAAGCATATTATACAAATGTGTCAGGTGGTAGCTATACTTTTGTTGTACAGGCAGCTCTATTTGGTTCAGATTGGCCAGACACCCAAAGCGAGTTTCCAGTTACTGTTTCAAAGTATTTTTATGAATTGGTTTGGTTTAAGATGTTTGTTCTACTTGGAGTTTTGGCGTTACTTTATTCTTGGTTTAAATGGAGAATCAGAAGTTCAGAAAAAAGAGCTAATAAATTATCAAAATTGGTTGACGAGCAAACCTTACAGCTAACCGAGCAAACAAAGAAACTTCAAGAACTAGATAAGGCAAAATCTAAATTCTTTGCCAATGTATCTCATGAATTTAGGACTCCCCTCACTTTAATTATCGGACCACTAAAAGATATTACCAAGAACACCGCTACAATAACTAAAGAAGTAACGGAAAGAAAAGCGAAGCTCGCTCTTCGAAATTCGAATCGATTACTAAAATTGGTAAACCAGATTCTAGATATTTCAAAAGTGGAGTCTGGAACAATGGAACTCAAAGTGAGAGAAGTAGATATTGTCATATTGATACGCTCCATAATCAAGGCTTTTGGAAGCTTAGCAGAACAGCGGCAAGTGTCGATAAGCCAAGAGTATTTTGCCGATAGCATTCCTTTATATCTTGACTCAGATTCAATAGAAAAAGTAATGGTGAATATTCTTTCCAATGCCTTCAAGTTTACACCCCCTTCTGGAAAAATCTCAGTATCCATCAAAGATGATGCAAATCATATCCAGATTGAAATAAAAGATTCAGGACCAGGCGTAGAGCTCAATGAATTACCACATATTTTTGATCGTTTTTATCAAACCAATGAATCTAATGCTGTAAATCAGGTTGGAACAGGTATCGGATTGGCGTTAACAAAAGAGCTTATCGAATTACATAAAGGAAGTATAAGAGCCGAAAGTGAACTTGGATTAGGATTGAGCATAATTCTAACTTTAAAGAAAGGAAGAGCTCATTTTGAAGAGCATGAATTTGTTGAAGAAGCCGAAGAAATTGTAAGTTTGGATGAGATTGACATTCCCATTGAAGAAGTAAAAACGAACATGGGAAAAGACCAGGAAGTAGGAAAAACCACTATTTTGATTATTGACGATAATCAGGAAATACGATCCTATTTAAGTGAACATTTGTCTCCGCTGTATAACATTCTGGAATCAGACAATGGGCTTGATGGTCTTGCTTCAGTAAAAGAGAATCTTCCAGATATTATTATTTGTGATGTAATGATGCCCAAAATGGATGGCTATGAGTTTTGCCAGGTGCTTAAAAGTAATCCCGAAACTGATTTCATTCCTGTAATTCTTTTAACAGCTAAAGCAGAACAAAGCGACAAATTAGAAGGCTTGGGACTTGGGGCTGATGATTACATCATGAAGCCTTTCGATATCGAAGAAGTAAAAGCTAGGGCAAAGAATTTGATTCAATCCAGAAAGAAACTCATAGATAGGTACTCTAAATCAGGAATAACTTTAGAACTGCCAGCTGTTGAAATTCCGAAAGCAGATGTGGCATTTATCGAAGAAATTAGAGATTACATTCTAGCCGGCATGGAAGATGAGAATTTCGGTGTTGAAGAATTGGCGACAAAATCTTTAATGAGCCGTAGAACACTCCATAATCGAGTAAAGAAAATCACCAATAAAAGTACTTCTGATTTAATTAGAGAGGTTCGGCTTGAAACAGCTCACCAGCTACTAACTGCAAATGCGGGAACAATAAGTGAAATCGCATATAGCGTTGGGTTCAAAAGTATTGCACATTTTTCCAGAGTGTTTAAGGAGCGTTATAAAACAAAACCAAGTGAAGTTGCTGCTGCTTCCGAGTAATTACGTCACCTCTGTAGAGTTTAGATAATTTGTTGACAGAAACAGCTTTTTCTTTTGTTCATAAAGTACCTGATGTTTTATAAGTCCCAGAGTTTCAAAAAATCCACCAAACCACATCGACGTTTAAAATTATTGGAGGGAAAAGAACGCAATGGAATCTACGTCTCCGTAAGGAGCAATTATTCCACACAAGCTCGGGTTTGAATGTGGCAAAAGATGAACGAAGACCTTTGAAATAATTGAGTCGATGTAATGACGTTCGCGCCAATAATTCTTGTCGAGAGCTTTTGGTACTCGCCTGCCCCGAGCATTCGGGGGCGGACCAAAAGTACCGACATAAATGAGATGGATGTGATAACTAGTACGAAAGAAATGTGAAAGCACGGTCAGTTATCGCCTACAAACAAAGCTATTGCTTTCTAATAGACTGGAAGATTCTTCATAGGTATCTGCAGGATAATCAAGGACTTTTTTTCCTTGCATCGACTCACCAACTAATTCCCAGTTAAATCAAGAGAAACCAATCATAATAGACTGGGAAGCCCATCTTTTTCCCATACTGTCAACAGAATTTCCCGTCTAATCAAACAAGTAGAATAAGCTTTAGGTATTGTTTACGAATACAAAAGCCTATGAAAACTACACTTCAATTGTTTACAGAAAGTACACCGAACTCCATTCAATTCGAAATAGAAATGCTGCAAGATTTCTATGAATCAGAACAGCCATCTTTACAAAAGCAGAAAGAAGAGATTCAATTTTTAGTAGTGGATGATGATTATGATTTGGCTACGTACATCCATGATTGTTTGAGTAGTGATTTCATAAACATAACGGTGATTGCGGTTGGTAGCGGAGAAGCTGCTCTTAAAGAAATTGAACATAGAGTACCCGATGTATTGATTACAGATATAACTATGCCGAGAATGGATGGGTTCGATCTTATTTCAAGATTAAGATTAATACGAAACACCAATAGAGTAAAAATTCTTGTGATTACAGGGAAAGAACTTTCTATGCAAGAACTCAACCAGTTAGAAAAACTGAATACCTCAGGAATACTATACAAGCCCTTCGATTCTGAAAGGCTAATCGAAATAGTAAAGAACACACTAAACAATAGTACAGAGCATCAAAAATAAACAACTCGATCTTATGAAATCATTATTACACACTTTAATCAGACATAAAAAAAGTTCCAACGAAATATTTTCGATTAAAGCTTTTATGCTTACATCAGGCTTAGTAATTGCATTAGTTTTAGTCTTCTCAGTACCAGAAATACAGGCTCAAACTTCTGTTAGTTTATCAGATAGAAATGGACATAACGTGTTAAGGTATAGAGGGGATGAAGGTACTAATAATACGGGAAATGCTACAGCCTCCGGCGATATTAATGGGGATGGATTAGATGATTTTATTATTGGTGCTTATCGGGCTGATGTTAATTTTTCCGCTTCAGCCGGAAAAATATATGTAGTATTTGGCTCAAACGAAGGAATTAGAGCTAGTACTAATCTCTCTACCTTAGATGGTACAAATGGCTTTGTAGTAAATGGGAACAATACTTCGTATCAAATTGGTAAAACTCTTTCAAGCGGAGATGTTAATGGAGATGGTATTGACGATGTTATCATTGGGGCACCTTTTGCAGAAACAGAGAGAGGTCATGTCTACGTTGTCTATGGGAAAAGTAGTTTTCCAGCTTCCATCGGTGTTGGCTCACTTTCAGGAACGGTTGGTTTGACTATAAAAGGGATAGGAGGTAATAGCCAAGCTGGTACCAGTGTCTCGAGTGGAGATATCAATAACGACGGAATCGATGATATTTTCATTGGAGCGTCAAAAGCAGATCCGAATGAGGTAAATTCTGCAGGGCAAACGTATGTAGTGTATGGAAGTAATAGTTTTAGTAGCACGTTCTTTATTTCTGATCTTGATGGGACGAATGGGTTTACAATCAATGGCAACGCAAACACAATTTCATCAGGTGGTGATGTATCAAGCGGAGACTTTAATAATGATGGGATCGATGATGTATTGATTGGTGCTATAGGAGCTAAATCGGGAGGTGTGACTAAAGGAGGGGCATTTGTTTTATTTGGAAAAAGTACGGCGTTTACTACAACCATAGAGTTGTCTTCGTTAGATGGAAACAACGGGTTTTCAATATTTGGGATTTCTGAAAGTGATACTTTTGGGTCTTCAGTGGCTAATGGGGATGTAAATGGAGATGGAACAGACGATTTAGTAATTGGCGCAGAGAACCTAGAAATACCATGGACAAAAGCAGGAGAAGCCTACGTGATTTTTGGTAAGAGCAGCTATGCTTCATCCCTAGATTTATCCTCATTAGATGGCACCAATGGCTTTAAACTCACAGGTATTACAATACAAGATAGAGCGGGAATAGATGTAACCAGTGGCGATGTAAATGGAGATAATTTTGACGATATTATCGTAGGAGCTCCTGAAGCTGATGCTGGTGCCATAAATAAAGCAGGTGCAACTTATGTGGTTTTTGGAAAGAGTAGTTTTGCAGCTTCGATTAGCTTTTCCTCTTTAAATGGCACCACAGGTTTTGCCATTACTGGAGCCGCAGCCGATGACGAAGTTGGTTTCGCAAATTCTGTAGGCGACTTTAATGGGGATGGAGTAGATGAAATATTTATTGGGGTTGAAAATGAAGATGTAGGTGGGGCTAATTTGGGAGGTGCAGCTTATGTAGTATTTAATACGTTAGCCAAAAAAATTATTGGAAATGAAGGCTTTAGAATGCTTTCTGCACCCACTAATGGAACCGTATTTAATGAATTGCTCGATAGTGTTTGGACTCAAGGTTTTACCGGAGCCGATGAAGCTTCAGGAACTGCTAATGTCTGGACATGGGACCAAGCAACTCAGGCTTGGACTACACTCACCAATCAAAACACAAATACTCTACCCGCTGGTAATGGGTTTCTGAGTTATATTTTCTCTGATGATAATGGCGGTATTGCTGGAGATGCGGGGTTTCCTAAAATGATTAACGCTAGTCAGTATGGTGGAGTTGGAACACTAAACGCCGGAACAATAACACCCGTTTCTGATTTAGCTGATGGTGCTTTCTTTCTTATGGGAAATCCCTATATCGGAACTATCGATTGGGATAGAGCTTCTGTAACCAAAACCAATCTTTCAAATACCATTTATATTTATGACGCCGCTAATTCAACTTTTCAGAGTTGGAATGGATCGGTAGGCAATATAAGTTTTGGTAGAATTTCTGCTTTTCAATCGTTCTTTATCCAAGCCGATGGAGGGGTGGGCGGCATTAATATTACCGAATCTGCCCGAATTAATAATGGGGCTAATAATATTACAGAACTTTTAAAAATTCCTAACACTACAGAGCCTAAAGCATTTAAAATAAGTGCTGAATCTGGCGGTTTAATATCTGATGCATGGTTTAGTTTTCAGGAAGGTGGCAAAGTTACAAAAGATAAATTTGATGGCCTGGCTCTTCAGTCGTTAAATCCAACCTATTTACAATTAGCAACTAGTGTTGACAACCAAGAACTGCTTCAGATAAATGCTCTTCCAATAGACCAAACTGAAGAACTTAGTTTTCCAATACATCTTTCTGGTAAGCTAGACTCCACGATTGCAACACTTTATTTTGAAGGTTTAGAGGCTTTTGATGGTTGGGATATAAGTCTTATTGACTCTGAAACAGAAAAGACATTCTTGATTGAAGAAGGCACGATTTTAAGGTTAGACATTACCAAAGTTGCGAGTAAAGAGGTTCCCCAACCTAAACTCCCAACACCAATTATTCAGAAAGCCAAAACCGCAACATCAAGATACCAAATCATTATAAAACCAAGTGCTTCATTGGTTAGTAACGAAGTAACCACAGGTTTGCCAACTGAAGTATCCTTAGATCAAAACTACCCGAACCCGTTCAACCCTTCTACAGTAATTAGGTTTAAGTTACCAGAGAACAGTAAAGTTCAGCTTCAAGTGTTTGATGTGTTGGGCCGTCAGGTTGCGGAACTGGTAAACAGACGGGTTGAGGCAGGCTTCCACCAAATCACTTTTGATGCGAGAAACCTTGCTTCTGGAATGTACATTTACCGCCTACAAGTTGGAAACTCGGTTATAACTAAGAAATTAACCCTCATCAAGTAATTAGCCTCTGGCAAGGCAAATTATCAATTCTAAATTTTGAATTCTAAATCCTTAATTCACCCCAATTATGAAATATCCACTACTCCTCCTTTTCGCACTCAGTATCGTATTAATGCTAACAGTTCTTGTTAATGCCCAGCCAACATTACCAAGTGCTCCAGATCAAGCCCCAATAGATGGCGGACTTGGATTACTCGCAGCTGCTGGTGGCGCATATGCTTGGAAGAAGTTGAAAGCAAAGAAGGACGAGAGTAACTTAGACTGACCACCATCAATCCTCATATGCTATGTGAGTTAAAGCTCTAATAATTAGATTGCTTAGGGGTTTTGGAGAATTTATAACAAGCTAAGTCATCCTTGTAGATGTTAGGTTATTCGCTGACAGTTTTGGTTAATTGTAACTTTATGGTGATGGGTTGAGTTCGGAATGAGAATATTATCAGCTATCTATTAAATTCTCACTTCACCACGACAATTTCCCAGTCGGATCTTGCTTAATGGATTGAAGAACTTTCATGTAATTTGCACGTTCAAAAGCGGCGGGCTCTTTGATGTTGCGTTGGCTCATCGCACCTCGCATTTGGGTTACAGATTCATATTCATGTTTATCCATCCAGGAAAGTAATTCTTCTGTAACCTCATTTAGACGAGGTATTCCTTTTTTGAGAAGTTCAGCCGCCATCATAGTTACGGTAGCTCCAGAGAGAATTCCCTTCACAATATCTTCCCCAGTATGAACACCACCAGTAATTGCAAAATCTGATTTGATATGGCCGTACAGTATGGCTGTCCAACGTAAAGGCAAACGTAGATCATCCGAAGTGCTTAATACTAAGTTTGGATTCACTTCAAAATTCTCGATATCTAAATCGGGTTGGTAAAAACGGTTAAACATCACAAGCCCTTTTGCCCCAACTTCTGTCATTTTTTGTGCCATATTGGGAATAGAAGAGAAAAAAGGACTGAACTTTACTGCTACAGGAATCTTAACTCTTTTGCAAACTTCACGCAGTGTTTTCAAGTAGATGTCTTCCACTTCAAAGCTTGATACCTCAGGGTTTGTTGTTATGAAATATATGTTGAGTTCGAGTGCATCTGCTCCAGCTTCTTCCATTAACCGAGCGTACTTAACCCAACCTCCATTAGAAACTCCATTCAGGCTAGCGATAATGGGTATATCCACCATTTCTTTAGCCTTTTGTATGTTTTCTAGATACGTTTCAGGCCCTACTTCGTACGAATCCATTTCAGGGAAGTAACTCAGAGCTTCCCCAAAACTTTCAGCACCGTGAGTGAGAAAATGTTCTACCTCAATGCTATTTATGTCAATTTGTTCCTCAAACAAGGAATGCATCACTACAGCACCGGCGCCATTATCTTCCATAAGTTTGATGTTGTCCAGATTTTGAGATAAAGGAGAAGCTGAAGGAACGATTGGAGAGCTTAAATCAAGATCCAGATACTTAGTTGAAAGGTTCATGATATTCTCCTGCTAGTTTGATTCTTCTTTTGTGATGGGTGCTTTCGACAATTCGGAAAGTGTATCCCAATGGTCGTTTACAGATTTTTGAGCCTGATCCAAGAACTCTTTTGCTTTCACAGGGTTTGTTCGTGTTAGTAAGCTATAGCGCTGTTCGTTATAGAGGTAATCTTTAAGAGGCACTTTCGGTTTTTTAGAATCCAGTTGAAGTGGATTTTTACCTTCCTCTCTAAGTCTTGGATCAAAACGATATACTGGCCAGTGACCGCTTTCGGTGGCTAGTTTCTGTTGGCTGAATCCTTTTGACATGTCAATACCATGGGCGATACAGTGGCTGTAAGCAATGATTAGTGAAGGGCCATCATAAGCTTCGGCTTCTTTGAAGGCTTTAATCATTTGGTTCTCATTTGCGCCTAGAGCAACCTGAGCTACATAAACGTAGCCGTAATTCATCATGATTTTCCCAAGGTCCTTTTTAGGGGTTGCTTTACCGCCAGCGGCGAACTTAGCAATCGCGCCAAGTCCAGTTGCTTTAGAAGCTTGCCCACCAGTATTAGAGTATACCTCGGTATCCATTACCAAGACGTTTACGTTATTTCCGGTAGCCAGAACATGATCCAAACCACCGAAGCCAATATCATACGCCCAGCCATCTCCACCAATAATCCATACGGACTTTCTAATGAGTGAATCTGAAAACTCTTCGAGCCTACGTGCTTGGTCTGTGGGTTTGGTTTTGAGACGTTTAAGTAACTCATTAACACGTTTGCGTTGCGCCTGAATACCAGCTTCTGTTGATTGGTCGGCAGAACTAAGTTCTTTCACTAACGTTTCTGGAAGTTCTTTTCCAGACATTTGCTTAATTAGATTTAATGCAGTTTCAGTTTTTTTATCCTGAGCTAGTCTCATTCCTAATCCAAACTCTGCATTATCTTCAAATAGCGAGTTATTCCAAGCGGGGCCACAGCCACTGTCGTCTTTACTCCAAGGGGTAGTAGGCAGGTTTCCTCCATAAATACTAGAGCATCCAGTCGCATTAGCAACAATCATTCGGTTGCCAAATAATCGAGTTAGTAAGCTTAGATATGGTGTTTCGCCACAACCAGCACATGCACCCGAAAATTCGAAATAAGGATCTAGTAATTGAGTTTCTTTGGTTTTATTGAACTCGATTTCAGGATGATTTTCAAACTTCATAGAAGGAAGGTCTACAAAGTAATCCCAGTGTTTTTCATCTTCTTTTGGGATGGATAATTTAGGTTCCATGTTAATCGCTTTACGACTCACGTTGGTTTTATCCTTAACGGGACAAACTTCCACACAAAGAGTACATCCAGTACAATCATCTAGCGAAACCTGAATGGTATATTCTTGATTAGGAAGTTCTTTGAAACGTGCTTTAGTGTGTTTAAAACCTTCCGGAGCATTATCCAGTAACTCAGGTTCCACAACTTTAGAGCGGATTACAGAGTGAGGACAAGCCAATACACATTTACCACATTGAATGCAGATATCGGTGTCCCAAACAGGGACTTCCATAGCAAGGTTTCTCTTTTCCCATTTGGTAGTTCCAGAAGGATAGGTACCATCACAAGGCAGTGCACTTACAGGAAGTTCATCTCCGTAACCATTAATTATTTCAGAAATCACGTTTTGAACGAACTCTGGTGAATCTTTCGGCATGCTTCCTTTGACCAGAATCTGTGAAGTCGCTTCTTTGGGAATCTTTACATTATGCAGATTTGCCAAAGACATATCCACGGCGTTGTAGTTCATTTGAACAATGGTATCACCGCGTTTACCGTAGGTCTTTTGGATATACTCTTTGATCTTAGTAATCGCTTGTTCTTTAGGTAACACTCCTGAAATCGCAAAGAAACAGGTTTGCATTACAGTATTGATGCGAATCCCTAGTTTTGCTTCATGAGCTACTTTATAGGCATCTATCACATACACTTTAAGCTCTTTGTCCAGAATCTGTTGTTGAACATTCTTTGGGAGATTATCCCACACTGTATCGGCATCAAATGGGCTGTTTAAGAGAACGGTAGCTTTTTTTGCTGCCAAAGCGAGAGTATCATAACGCTGCAAGAATCCAAACTGATGAACACCTACGAAATTTGCGTTTTTAATAAGGTAGGGGCGGTTTACTGGGTCTTTACCAAAGCGAAGGTGAGAAATAGTTTTTGCACCTGATTTCTTCGAATCATACACGAAATAACCCTGAGCATTCAGGTCGGTTTCTTCACCAATAATCTTGATGGAATTCTTATTCGCTCCCACAGTTCCGTCTGATCCTAAACCCCAGAACACCGCCTTGGTAGTACCTTCGGTTTCGATATCAAATTCGGCATCGAAATCTAGCGAGGTATGGGTTACATCGTCTTTAATACCAATGGTGAAATGGTTTTTGGAATGAGTTTTACCAAGTTCATCAAATATGGCTTTTACCATTGCAGGGGTAAATTCTTTGGATGATAATCCATATCTACCGCCCGTGATTTTGGGTATTCGACTAAATTTTGGATTTTCTGAAGACTGGTCTTCGAACAACGCAGAAATCACATCCTGATAAAGTGGTTCTCCCATTCCGCCAGGTTCTTTAGTTCTATCTAATACGGAAATAGAGGTTACCGTTTCGGGCATTACGTCGAGGAGGTGTT
>TARA_R110002096_G_scaffold282529_2_pt1 | contig 20699 bp, 11 predicted proteins | sample TARA_R110002096 | Tara Oceans TARA_R110002096 (sample SAMEA4397295) | marine metagenome | biome: Polar Biome; feature: [DCM] deep chlorophyll maximum layer (ENVO:01000326); material: water (ENVO:00002006), including particulate matter (ENVO:01000060) such as... | depth 35 m
GCATCACCAACTTTCGCGCGTTTCTCACATCAATCCCGACATAGGTCGTTGGTTGTTCATTCGTCATGCCGTCCTCCATCGCAAAGCAATGGCACCTGCCACCACGCGATCAGATTCCAGGCGAATCCGCCGCGTGTGTGCTGATGGAAAAAGACATGCAGTCTTATCGCTGGGTGACAGATTCCCCCCAAGTTTGCTTGACTTCCAGGGAGGGATGGGGTGCAACTGCCGCAGGGCCGCCCTTCCCGTGCCTGACTGCTGTCCCCTGAACCCGGACCCTCGCGGAATATGACCAAAACCCGGAATGATCCGCCGCCACAGATCTGTATTCTGCTGGCCCTGTATCAGGGGCAGGCATATTTGCGGGCCCAGTTGGACAGCTATGTCGCACAGACCCATCAGAACTGGGTATTGCTGGTTTCAGATGACGGCTCAACCGATCAAAGCGCGGTAATCCTGGCAAAGTTTCAGGTTGACCATCCGGATAAAAGCATCACGTTGCGGCAAGGCTCTGAGCAGGGATTTGCCCGTAACTTCCTGTCGCTGATGCAGGCGGTGCCGCCTGACATTCCTTACGCGGCCTTGTCGGATCAGGATGATGTCTGGTTCCCCGACAAACTGTCCCGTGCCGTGGAGCAGTTTCAGGCGGTGCCACTCGGATGCCCGGCCCTGTATTGCGCCCGCACAATCATCAGTGCTGAAGATCTGACGCCGATCGCCCCCTCTCCGGTGTTCCGCCGGGAGCCAGCCTTCGGCAATGCGCTGGTGCAGTCCATCGGCGGGGGCAATACGATGGTGCTGAACCGCGCGGCGCTTGATTTGGTGGCCGCCGTTGCGGCACAAACTCCGGCCCCCGTGGCGCATGACTGGTGGCTGTATCAGCTGATTACAGGATGTGGCGGGCAGGTGATACGTGACCCCGAGCCGGTTCTGTTTTATCGCCAGCACAGGCATAATCTGATAGGGGCCAATCTTTCAGCTGTGGCCAGGCTGCAACGGATCAAAGCCCTTCTGAACGGGCGCTTCCGCAGCTGGAATAAACAAGGCCTGGAAGCGCTGCACCCGGCGGTAACCCTGTTCACCCCGGCCGCCCGCGACTGCTACAACCGTTTTGTCGCGGCACGACAGGGGGCGGTGGTGGGGCGCCTGCGGGCCCTGCGGGCCTCAGGCGTTTACCGCCAGAGCAGCCTTGGAACTGTCGCCCTCTATCTCGCGTGTCTGCTGAACCGGTTGTAGCAGCCGCATATCGGGGGGTGGCAATCGCCCCCCCCGATGGTCCGGTCACGTCAGATGTCTGTAATGATCGCCAGTTCGCGGGTGATAATAATGTCGCGACCGCTTTGCCCCCGGACCCGTGCCGCCGCAGCCTTCGACTTGCGCAAGAAGGTTTCGGGGTTGTGATACATGTCGCGAATGGCATCCGCGAGACCCTGGGCATCGTCAAGCGGGGCGAGATAGCCGCTGGCCTCATCTACAAATTCCGGAATCGCGGCGACAGCGCTTGTCACGGGCACCAGCCCCGAACTCATGGCCTCGTCACGTGACACGCCCTGGCTGTCCATCCGTGACGGGCAAAGGAAAACACCATATTCCTTGTGAATTTCGGCAATCTCGGGCTGCGTCAGGAACCGGCGTTCAAGGATGACATTCGGCGTGTACCGCACGGGTTTGGTGATTTCGTCGAATAAGGCACCATTGCCGATAATCTTGAATTCCAATTCCTTAAAGAACGGCTCGTCCTGCAGCATCTGAATCGCCTTGACCGAAAGGTCATTCGCATAGGTTGCGGTAGAAAACGGGCGGATAGACAGAATTTTCCGACGCATATCGGATGTTTTATCGTGATAATCAAACACAGCATCATTGATCGGGTTGTGAATGATGCTGTGCTTATCCTGAGGAATAGTCATACCAATATCCTCCATCACCGTTGAGGCAGAATACTGCGACACAAAGACCAGATAGAGGTTTTTGTGGAACGGAGTCAGAACGCTCTGCCAAAACTCAACCCGGGCGGCGCTGTCAATCTTGGCCGCCGCAATCTCTGCATCGGTGGTGTAGTTATAGGCCCGCCGCCACCAGGGCTGGACCTCTGATCCATGGAGCCAGATCGTCACCTTGACCTGGTCCAGATGCTTTTGCAGCACCTCCCACATAACGGGGTCCAGAAAGTGAACAAGCACGTGTTTGTAGCGACCGCTGGCCAGCATATGGTCCAGCTGTTCGGCGGAGCCTGTCATGCAGTCCACGTTGGCAAATTCGTGATAGGTCAGCGCCTCATCCGGGCGCATACGAAAAACATCGACTCTGGTCCCGGCCTCCTGATAGCTGCTAACCCGGCTGTGAACAAAGCCGTTGCGGTAGAGATCGTTGTAGGAAGGATAGTGATTGGTCAGCACCAGATAAGGCGACGCGCCCATCACATCCAGCGGGGCAGAGCGCTGTTCGCCGAGCACCAGTTTGCGGATCGAGCCAAAGCCCCCGGAATAGACGCGCAGACCAAAGCGCAGCCACGTCGTTCCCTCGGGCAGATCCAGCGCGTGGTTGCGGTTGGCGGTAATCAGCTTGTGTTCAATCTTCTGCTTCTTGGCATCAAGAAAGAAAATCACCCAATACAGGTTCAGACCGGCACTGGCCTCAAGATGCAGTTTCAACTGCCCGTTGGCACTGATCACATCTGCGGGCTTATGCAGATTGCTCTGGTAGATATAAACATGTTTGCTGTCGGCCAGTTTCGAGGTCACCTCCCACTGGTCGCCTTCGCAGGTCCATGTCACGCTGCCATCTCTGACCGGTGGCATTGTCGCGGCCAGCTTTGCCCCGCTGATAGTCGGATCGGTCTGATCGGGCAGCACGCTCGGCAGAGTATTTTCCGCATATGTCAACAGGTCCTGCAACGGCAAGCCGCAATCCAGGCCCGGCAGGTCATCGACGGTTTCGGCCACAATCTGCGGGGTGGCCCCGTCGCGCAGGGCGTCCTCGCAATAGTTAAAGGCGTCGGTGGCCAGAAACTGTGCGGTTCCGTCGGAACCTGCCGACAGCGCTGTGTCCGGCAAAGCCTCCAGCCAGTCCGTCAGAGAAGCCCCGGCAAGCAGGTGACCCTGAGCGATGGCACGGCGCAGGGCAAGCTGCGAGACGGGGCGATAGCAGAGATCCCCGATACGGCTTATCATCTCATCCAGGCGGTAATGGCAGTCTTTGCCAATCACCTGAGCGGCGCTGTAGCGGGTGGCCAGTATCAGGTCCAGCAGGTAGTTCGCACCGTAATGATCGCGCGCGCAGAAGCCTGCAACCCAGTTCCCGTCCGGGGCGACATCTGCCAGCCGGAATGCGGCGGCGCGGTCTTCACTGAGGCAGAGAATGGTATCAGGCAGATCCCCGAAGGCCCGGGCGTCGATGCTATTGGCCAGAACAAGGACCATATCGGCGTTCTTATGACTCTGGCGGGTGAATTGCGCGATCAGGGAGGCCGCCTCATCTGCGGTCCCTGCCTTTGCCAGCACTGTAACTGCGGGCAGACCGTCATCATGCCCGGTAGAGCGGTTCAACTTTGATGCCACATAGGCCATGCGCTGGGTGTAGCTATGCTCATTCAGGGCCTTGCGAATCCCGGCCAGCTGAAAGCGCGGCCCCATCTGGTCGTCAATCAGGCGCACCTGTTTCAGCACTTCGGGGCCGCTGTCGCTTGAGACGACCAGATCGCCGAACATCACCCGCAGTCCGCGCGAATAGTTACTGACCGTAATGGTGCCCGAGGCCAGCAATTCATAGACCCGGCGCGCGAACATGGTCTGCGAGTCTTTGATCGAGTTCAGGTTGATGCCGAAGCGATAGCCTTTATAGGCCTTGTCAATCTCACTTGCGGCAAGGGTGCCTACGATAAAGGGCTTGTAGGCTTCGGGGAACATATAGTCGGGGTGGCCTTTCCCGAAATTCCGGTCATAAATCTCAAGCGGGCGGTGCTTGGGCAATTCCGCGACAAATTCTTCCAGGTCCTTGGTGCGATGCGGGTAGCGCACATAATAGGCCCCGGCAAAACAGAACGCGTCCTTACGGTCATAAATCTCAAGAGGGTTATGAATATCGGTCTGGCAGCCGAACGGCAGGAAGAAGGCGTTGTCATGCCCCAACGCCGCCTTATAGTCAGCAACCTTATCGATATCCGTCGTAAATACCGCGTCAAACTTCGACGCCGTTGTCAGGAAGGTCTCAAAATGGATGGGGTCTTCCTTGTTCCAGAACGCCGTCGGAACCCCGTGTTTGTTACACCATGCGAGAATGCCCTGAACTTCCGCGCTCAGATGGCCAACCTTGGCACCCCATTTGTCATCCTTGCCACGCCAGGCTGATTCGATCATCAGCATTTCCGGCCCAAAATTTTCCAGCTCCTGTTCCCAGTTATCAACAGAAAGCTGCAATAAGTCGCCTTCGGGACCGTAACAGTTATAGGTGAACTCATCCATGATCACCGCGACCCTCAGGCGGGACCGTGTGACATTCATCGCCGTTGGGGGCAGCGGCACAGCGGAGTCAGGGTCCCCTGCCCGCAGCAACTTCAGCAGGCGTTCCTCCCGCGACGACAGGGCGGCACCCTGTGGCAGGTCCTCAAGAAGACCCGCCGCTTCCGCTACCTCTCCGGCCTCCAGACAGCCAAAGCCAAGGACTTTGGCTGTCTGGGCGGTTCCGACAACCTCATGCAACAGTCGCTTCAGCGCCAGGCCCTGATCTGAGTGCCGAGCATCCCGAGCGAGCGGCAGCCAGTGGCGCGCCAGATCCTGTGTGGGTACATTCAGCGCCCTGATCATATCCACCAGCGGCAGTTGCGGTGCTGAGGGGGCCGGTTGTGTCGCCTCCGGCGGTGCCGTCGGGGCAACCTCCGGCGCGAGGCCGTCGCGCGCGCGGGTTCTGGCTATCCTGTCGCGCTCTGCTTCCATCAACTGTTCAGACAGCAGCTGATTGTCTGCCTCCAGGGCCGCGATGGCCTCTTGCAGGACCTCATATCTGGTCTGAGCCTCGTCCAGGCTATCGCCCAACGCAGTGAGGCGGTCTTCAAGCACGGCAATGGTTTGTTGTGCCTCTCCGTATTCGCCGGTGATCCGGTCAAGCGCAACCTGGGCCTCGGTCAGGGTGTTATCGGGGGCGGTCAGCAACTCTTCGAGTTCAGCGATGGCCTGCTGCGCGACGGCATATTCACCGGCAAGGCGGTCACGCTCGGCAGTCGCTCTGGCCTGCCCGGCCTGCTCTTCACCCAAGCGGTCGTTCAGCGCGGTCATCTGCCCTTCGAGTTCAGCAATAGCCTGCTGCGCGGCGGCATATTCGTTGGCAGTGCGATATTCAGTCTTCAAATTGGCGCATTCAATCTGAGCACTGTCGCGCTGCATCTGAATCTGGTCAAGTTGCTGCCAGAGCGTCGTCTGAGCCTCAAAGGCGGCCTGTTCCGTGGCCGTCAAAAGAACATCGGGAGATAGGCCGGCGCTTTCGGTGCCTTCAGAAACTCTGTCCAGAACAGCGCAGATATAGCCGTCTATAACGCTTAGTTCTGCAAGCGCCCCGTGAGGCGTGAGCATCTTGTACAAATCACTCAGGTAAAACGTGTGTTTATGGTCCCTGTCCGGAACGACACCAAAAGGTGTTGTCAGGATCAGGCGTCCGCCTTCGTTCAGGTGGCTCACCGCCATCTTCAGAAAATTGGGCGCATTGCTGACATGTTGCAGAACTTCGCCAGCAATCACGGTGTCGAATGTCAGTTCGCTGCCATCCTGAAACAGGCTGACATTGCGGAACTCGACCCGCTCGCGGATAGCTTCAGATTCCCCGCCGAGCATTTCATTTGCAAAGGCGATAGCCTCTGCATTGATGTCAATTCCGACAACACGAAACCCTTCCCGACCCAGCAAAATCGGGACAACACCCTCGCTTGTCCCGACATCAAGAACAGACGTGCCCGTAACCTGTGAGGTAATCCAATGGATTCGTTGGCGTGCTTTCTGAACCGTTGCTGCATCGCCCCATTTTCCCGTATAGGTTTGTGCTATGTTATCCCGTGACATCGCCAGATCACCACCGCCCGCATTCAATTCCTTAAGACGTTGGGCCACAGCCATGGTAACAAGAGAAAATTGTGACATGAAAAGTCCTCGGTCAGAATTCAGAAGCCCACAATGGAATTAAAAACACGACAAAACAGATCCGGGAATAAGCAAAGCTTCGGGTTTATAGAAATTTGGAACACAAAACACGGCGACGCAGGAAAAACTGCACTGCTTGCCTGTTTTGGGCCAAGCGCACTTCAGACCGCCTTTGTCCAAGGCAGGCTTTGCATCCTCACAGACGGTCGATATCACCGCATTATGCGGGCCTTATACAATCGCCACGGCCAATGACACCAGCTAAAAGCAGATCAACCGTCACAGGCAGTGACGGACACACACGCACTTCAAAACAAGCAGCCATCATCGAATCATGCTCCAATGCAAATTAGAAAACCAAATGATGTTTATTGGAAATAGCGCCGTTTATCCAGCCCCCTATGGGATCTAGTTGCAGCTATCTGACGAAAGATTGCTGCATGAATCCAACGTGATGGCAAGAGCACAAGTGTGTCAGCACATCTCTGAACACCTGATTTTCCTGATGTTGCAAAGTGTCATTATGCAGATCACAGCTTGTGTGAGAGGCCGGAATCGGGGCACGACCACACGAAACAGACCCTGGAGCATACCAAACTCTGTGTTTGCGCCGGTGGTGCCAAACACTTAGAGATACTATATGTGTGCGCCGGTATCGGACAAACCGCCACACCAGCACGCCAAGACAAGACATAACCGGCCAGTTACCGTAGTATTACAGACCCGAATGCAGCAATTCCATAAAGCATTATCGCCAGCGAAGCCTTTTGCCCTGTTGGCGACACTGTCAGAGGCAGAATACAGATGAACCGAGATGAGATCGCGCCGCAAAGACTGACCCGCACCGCAGACCGCGATATGGCCCGCGCCGTTATGTGGCGGGAAACAGCAGAGGCATTGCAGCAGGAATTAGTGATCGCGCAGGAAGCTCTTCGCAAAAGCCAAAACCTGCATTTCGGGGCTGAGAAGGCGATGCTGGATTGCCGTCATCACAGCAGGCACGCTGTGGCGGATCTTGAACAGCAGGTAAAGACTCTTCAGACGAGTGTCACCAGACTGACCAAGCAGAACGAAAGCCTTGAGGCCGCCGCTACCCGCGATGCCGCGGCGCTGAAGCAAGTGCACAATACCACGCTTTTGGAAAAAACAGCCCGGATTGAGGCGCTGAGCGCTGAGGTTGCGGCCCGGACCGTGGCGGTCAAAACGCTGCAGGCCGAAAATGAGACCTTGCGCAAACAGGTGACCTACCTCGACCAGGTCAAGGACGGGGCCGTGAACCAGGCAGAGCAGCTTGACGGCCAGGTAAAAGGTCTTCAGGGCGCGTTGGCCCAGGGCCAGGACGCTCATGACGAAACCACGGCCAAGCTGGAAACGCTGCGCAAGAAATATACAGCCGCCCTGGCCCAGGCGGAGCGGTTCGAGAATGAAACCGCAACCCTGCGGGAAAGCCTGGCAGAGGCGCAGGAAGAACAAAAGCAGCGGCAGGCTGCTGCACAGGCCGAAAATGACCGGAACAGGATGGCGGCCGATGCAGTCCAAAAGGAGCTGGAGGCCGCCCACAGACTGGGCCGCCAGCTTGACGGACAGATCGACGGACTACAGGCTACTTTGATCAAAAACCAAATCAAATATGAACAAAAGGCAGCGGAGCTGGAGACCCGGACCAAAGAGCGGATCTTCGGGCTCGAGGCTCAGAACCGCAAACTGTCGGCGGATCTGGCGGCAGAGAAAGGGCGCCAAAGCCTGCTCCAGGCCACGGCCCACAGAAGTGCAACACAGCGTGCGATGGCAGAGGCCCGGGCACAGGTGATCGAAACCGTGACACTGCCGCGACGTGACGCAAAGCGGAAGGCTTTTTACGAAAGCAAGAACACGGCCTGCACCGAGTTGGCGGCAAGCAAGCTGTTCGATACAGCCTTTTATCTGAAAACCTACCCCGATCTTGCAAGCCTCAAGATCGACCCGCTTTTGCATTATGTAATTTACGGGGCGCTCGAGGGTCGCAATCCCTCAGCGCAGTTCAATACGGTGAATTACTATATGAAATTCCCACAACTGATTGATGAGGGTCAGTGCCCTCTGCTGCATCACGCCCGCAAATATCTGGCCTGAGCAGTTCTCCTGTCTGATGCCCCGCTCGTACTAAGGAGATCATATGCACCCTTTACTTGATAGAAGATGGAACCCAAGAGGTGCCTGTCGAAGCTGACGCCTGCCAATTCTCATCCGGCGGGGCTTGCCTTATTGTCATGTTCAACGGGACCGTATCTGTCAACGCGATCTTTCCAGACAGCGGCGTGAGGGGCTCCCCCACGCCGCACTGATTAATGTCTGCCGGTCAGGCGGTGGCGCTGATCTGGTTTACGATGTCCTGAATTACGCTATGCAGCAGCCCCTCATCCTCACTTTCGCCCATTACCCGGATCAGCGGCTCGGTGCCGGATTTGCGGATCAGAAGGCGACCGGTCGTGCCAAGACGGTTTTCCCCGTCGGAAATAGCCTGACGGACTGCCAGTGTTTCCAAGGGAGCTTCCCCGCTCGTAAAGCGCACATTTTTCAGAAGCTGAGGCACCGGGTTGAACTGCTGTGTCAATTCGCTGGCTTTCAGCCCGCTTTCCTTCAGCCGGGCCAGAAACTGCAGGCCAGCCACCAGACCGTCACCGGTGGTGGTATAATCGGTCATCACGATATGGCCTGACTGTTCTCCGCCCATGTTGAAGCCGCCCTTGCGCATGGCCTCAACAACATAGCGATCGCCGACAGAAGTACGGAGCAGGGTGATGCCCTGTCCCGCCAAGTGGCGTTCCAGACCGAGGTTGGACATCACTGTCGCCACCAAAGTATTGTGACGCAGCCGCCCCGACTGTGCCCAGTCGCATGCCAACAGGGCCATGATCTGGTCGCCGTCGGCCACCTTGCCGGTCTCATCAATAATCACAAGCCGGTCGGCATCGCCATCAAGGCAAATCCCAACATCGGCTTTATGTTCCAGAACGGCGCGGGCGGCCTGCTCGGGACTGGTCGAGCCACAGCCGTCGTTAATATTGTAGCCGTCAGGGCTGACCCCGATCGGGATCACTTCGGCGCCCAGTTCCCACAGCACTTCGGGGGCAGTTTTGTAGGCGGCACCATTGGCACAGTCGAGCACAACTTTCAGTCCGCGCAACCGCACCCGATCTGCGACCGTAATTTTGGCATATTCCACATAGCGTCCGCCGGCATCGTTCAGACGTGTGACCCGGCCTATATCCACCGCATCGACAGATTGTATTTTTGTGCCCATCAAAGCCTCAATATCGGCTTCGGCAAAGTCACTCAGCTTATAGCCGTCCGGCCCGAAGAATTTGATGCCATTGTCATGATGAGGGTTATGCGAGGCCGAAATCATCACCCCGATATCGGCCCGCATCGAATGTGTCAGCCGACCCACGGCCGGGGTGGGGATCGGGCCAAGCGCAAACACATCCATGCCGGCGGCCGTAAACCCGGCGGTCAGCGCGTTTTCCAGCATATAGCCGGAGCGGCGTGTATCTTTCCCGATCACCACACGGTGGCGCTTTTTGTCGCTGTTGAAATACTGGCCGACGGCGGAAGCCAAGTTGACCATATTTGCGGCTGTCATCGGATAGACGTTTGCCCGTCCGCGTATACCATCGGTTCCGAAAAGCTTGCGTGTCATATACAAATTCCTGTTTTTCAAAAAGCCCCTGGGCTCAAATTCCAGCGCCCTACTTATTCCCGGATCAGCATCACGTTATTGTACATCATAGGTTGCAGAGCCAGATAGCGGAACTTCCAAGGATGGGCGAGAGCAAGCTCATGCACTGCCCGTGCCACCCCACAATGGAACATGCTGACACTCGACCAGACCGTGTAATCATTGAAAACCAAGGCACCGCCGGGCGCTATTCTGGGGATCGCCGCGCTGATGTCGGCCGTAACCGCCTCATAGGAATGATCGCCGTCAATATAGATTACGTTGAAATAACCGTTTGGCATTTTGCTCATGCTGACGGCGCTGTTCCCTATATGCATCTTGATGCGGCTGTTTTCCCGCGTCATCTCTGCCCGCGCTTCAGGGTTGGACAGGCGGGACACATCCGCGTCAAACAGATGCAGCTTTTCCGGCTGGCACAGATTCAGGATCTCGGGCACGAAGTCCCCCTGACCAATCCCGATCTTGGCAACCAGACCGCCTTTGGGTAGCTTTTCAAACAGCGATTCACGACTGGCCAGAACCTCACAGCCGACCAGCTTCGCTGCGGGCAGATCTGGGGCCGGGTTATGATACTGCCCTTTCTGTACTCGGAACGTGCGCAGGGCAGCTGCAAAGGCCCTGCGTTTTTGCTCAACAAGCTCGAAACTCATCGGTTTGGCCGCCATAGTGTCCCTCACAACTGCATAAACGCCTGGGTGAATTTCTCAAAATCGTGCCGGGCGACACGATCTGACAGAGCTTCCTGCGCGACACCGGACTGCTGATTATCTGCGAAGGCAATCACTTCAGGAATCGCTTCCAGCATATCCTCATACACATAGGGCGCAAACAAGGACTGGGCACCGGGCCAATTATAAACCACCGGCAGGCTGCCTGAGGCCATTCCTTCAATCACCGAGGTGTGACAGCCCTCTGAGTCAGAGCTCGACAAAATAAACCCTATCCCGCGATACCACTCTTCCATATCGGACCCGCCCGGATCAAAGCGGATGTTTTCGGCCAGCCCCGGATCGGAATAAATCCGGTCAAACAGGGCCTCAAACCGGGTGCGCGTATCATCCTTACGGTCCCAGACCCATTGAATTTCCCAAGGCATGACGCTGCGCACCGCCAGCTTAAAGCGATCATCACGGGCCCGCAGTTTGGCAAAGAAATCCAGAGCGCGGTCAAAACGCTTATGTTCGAACGGGTTGATCCCAACCAGACCCAGCGTAAAGCGGGCCTCCGGCAATTTGGGGCGCCGCAGCCCATGCCAATCAATAAACTGCGGCAGCACATGGATGCGTTCAGGCGCAACGCCATGCTGTGTGACCATCATGTCGCGAAAGTAATCAGAGACCACAATCAGCGCATCCACATTGGCCCATTTCACCAGGCCCGGAAACTCACGGAAGGCCTCAAACCGATGCAGGCGGACGATCAGCCTGGTGCCGGGACGTTTGTTATTAGAGTGCCAGACCGCATTTTGGCAGCACCACTCACAAAACACCGTGTCTATCCCGGCAGGGGGCTGCTTCAGGCGACCCTCGGGCTTGACGGTGCTTTTCCATGGCTCCCAGGTCACCTCAACATTGGGATCACCGCGCAGCCGGTCAATGAACTGACGCAGAAATTTACGCTCATGGGTGGGGATCAGAATCCGGCGCTTTGATGTGGTCAGGGCAGGGGCATTGACCGAATATCCGCGGATGGCCGTACCCAGACTGTCCGACAGCGCCCCGGCCGAGAACTGCGCCGCGATCCGGGCAATCCGTTCTTTTGCAGCGCTATAGACAGGGGTGCCGCGGGTGCCCATGAAGGCCAGAACCTTTGGGGCAACATCGCCGGTACTGATATCGATCAGATAGGGGTAATCATCGCCGAACAAGGCCCGGTTCAGGGCGTTGTCGTTCAGGATCGCCGGCACCCCAAGGGTGCAGAACTCAACAATCTTTGTCGAAATTTCGATCACATCATCATAGCGGTCATGGCGCAGGCAATAGGCAAAGTCAGACTGCTGCATCAAGGCCTTTGCTTCGGCATGCGGCACGTTTGAGACCAGCGAAACCCAGGGGAGCTGCCCCCCGTTGATCCGTGCGCGGAACGCATCCATCTTTTTGAAAAAGTCGCGAAAGCGGGGGCGGTAGGTGTCTTTGCCCGCAATCAGGCTGATGCCAAGTCCGGGCACAGCCCCGACCCGGGTACAGATGTCCATCAACCAGTCGAGCCCGTAATGCAGATCAACCTTGCCAGAGTAGCACAGAATGGCCGGCCCCTGACGGTCCTGCTGCGGGGCGTCGGTCTGAAAGACGATGGGGGGGACCACATGCACCACATTTGCAGGGTAATCCAGCAGGGATTCCATCGCTCGCCGGGCCGTATCACTCTGAACCACAACCGGCACCCGGGCGTCGCGGGCCAGCCTGACCCAGTCGGGTTCCGGTGCCGAAAGATCGGGGATGGCGCTCGGGGCATAGGCCACAACCCGGCCCTTAAAGGCGGACTCTGCCAGCAGCCGTGTCAGATAATCCGTCCCCCGCACAAAAATCCGGTCATAGCGGCCGGCTTTGGCCTCCCAGGCGGTCAGGGTGCCAACCAGGGTTTCAGCGCGCAGCTGTGTGTCGGTCACCCTGGCATTTTCCAGCAACAGCCCCGCATCACGCACCGTAATCTGCGCTGGCAGTTCCTGGGCAAGGACCGGATTTTCCAGGCGGTGGGTCAGCAGCAGGTCTGTTTCAAAATCCTCCTGCAACGCCAACAGCTTACAGACATTCAAAACCCATATGGTAGAGCCATCAATCAGGTTGAAATTCTGTTCGGCAAGAACGGCAACCTTCATTGTACGGCCCCCCGGAGATCATCCTGCTCCCGGGGCAGGGTTTCGTCAAGAACTCCCGCAACCGTCCGGAACAGCGGGGCTTTCGAGCGCTCAACCGGCCCGATCACCTGCATGGTCAAGCCCCTGTCCTGGGCAATACGGCAGGCGTCCATCACCTGCCTGTTCAGGCGCATGTTATCGATAGACCACAGCCCATCCCATTCTCCGTCGCCTGTCTCGCGTTGCAGACCTGCCCAGTCAATAACAAAGCGGCCGAAATCGGCCGTGGCCAGTTCCGACAGAATATTAACCCGGGTCAGCCGGATAATCCGTGTGGTTCGGGGCAGGCTGACACAGGGGCCGATCACGGCGACTGTTTCTGCGGGATCCTGTCGGCCGCGCAGGGCAACACCGGGCAGAATATGAGTGTCAAACCGCAGTTTGGCTGCCGGTGTCCGGGGCAGAGCCTCTGCTGCAGGTGATGTCGTGATTGCCATCGGCTGTGCCTGAACATCTCCGACGGCTTTGGCAAGCCCGGCAAACAAATCTGTCAGCGAAACCTGGCTTGCCATGGCTGTCTGCAGCTGCTGCGACATCGGCTGCACCCGCTTTGTCCAGTAGAGGGCAGAGTCGACCGGAGGCCGGGCCGCCGGGTGGTCGCCTTTTTCAAGGGCCAGACGCAGCATGGTCGCCAGCGCTGCGGTATCTCCCACAGGAAACAAAGAGCCCCGGATATCTTTTGCCACCTCCCGCAGAGGCGGCAGATCGCTCATGAACACCGGCACCCCATAGGACGCCGCCGCATAGGGTTTCAGCGGGGCGACCAACTCGGTCACCGCACTGCGCCGACGCGGCATAATCACCGCATCCAGCAGGCTGTAATAGGTTCCTGTCATCTCATGCCCGACCTGCGGGACAAAATGCACGTGGCTTTCCAGCCCAAGCCGCCTGATTTCGCGGTTTAAATGGGCCTCTGTCAGAGAAACATAGCCTGACCCGATCAGCCCCATCGGCGCGCCCGATCCCACCAGCAGCAGATCAACGTCCACCCCGTCTCTGCGCAGGAGAGAAAGCACCTCCACCAGGTCTTCGGGGCCCTCATAGTCGTTCAGCGATCCGATATAGCCCAGCAGGTATTTGGCATGGCAGCCGAGCCCCGCGCGGTCCACGCCCGCAACAACGGGGGCGGGATGCGAAATTCCGTTCGGGATGAGATGAACCCGGTCTGCCGCCACGCCACGGCGAACCAGTTCACTCCGCATGGCCTCGCTCAACGTAAAGACAGCCTGGGCCGCCTGGGCCACGCGCAACTCATTCTGGCTGTCACGGGCATAGTCTGCGGTAAATTCATAGCCCGGCTCACGGACAGCCCGCGACATTTCCCAAAACCCGCGCTGTTCATAGAAAAAGGGCACCCCGAAACGCCGTGCAGCATATTGTGCGGGTTCAGCGTTTTCCCAGTTGGACACTGCCACAACCGCGCCGGGGCGAAACACCTCAAAGGCTTCCAGCAGAACCCGTTCCGCCAGACGCAGCCTGTCGCGGCGATCATCGTTAACCTGGACCGAAGCCGGCAGAAAGACATAGCGGACCCCGTCAATCATCCGCTCGGTCACAGCCTTCGCACCAAAGCTGAAGCCCTGAATGTCCCAGGGCCGGCCCGGACGGTTGATCACAATCATCTCATGCCCCAGCTTGTTCAGCGCGCGGGCCATCTCATGGGTGCGCACGGCATAACCGTCACTGGAATAGGGGAAACTGTGGTTTACAACATAGGCCACCCGTTTGGGCATACGCCAAACCGATCCCGAAGCAGATTTAGATGGAGCCATACTCAGGCACCTTTCCAGCCATTCAAACACCAGGACGATGAAAGATCGCCTGCGGGGATGGCACAGACCACAATGAGTTTTGTCATGTCAGTCCACCATGCGGCATACCCGGCCGGATAGAGCGTTTTTCTTCCCACCCCGAAATCACATAGTGCAGCAGCGGATTCATGCCGTTTGCAGCAATGTCGGGATAGAGGTGAAGATAGTGATCTGTGTCGAAATACGGGCCGGGGTTTCGACGCTCAGTGTTGCCATTTTGTATGAAATGTTCCAGCGGGTCGCTCCCGCCACTGCGCACATCTTCATAGGCCTTCAGATACCAGTCCGGATCGAAAAAGCCACTTAAGCGGATCAGTCTTGCGTGATACCGCCGCCGCAGACCTTTGTGAAACCGCATCAGAATCCGCAATGGCAGGCCTGGCGGCACCGGTCGGCACATGGCCACCGGTTGCGTGGCCCGCAGCAGTTGCATATCCTGTTCCATCGCTTTTTGCGACAGATAGAGCGCCTCTGTCCGGGACTGCATCTGAAGAACCACTTCGGTTAATTGCGCTATGGCAGTATCGTGGTTCAGGGAACTGTTCATAGGACAACACCTTTCAAAACGTCACCGCACAAAGAATACCTACCAACTTTCCCGCTAAATGGCCTTGATTTTCTGTGTTGTAAAGTGTGACTACTGCGGTTCCGGGCCTTTGCCCCCCAAATGAAGCAGCCCCTTTCGCTGACAGCAGACGGAACTGCCGCCATGACGTATCGTCCCGGACGTTTCCGGATACGTGCCGGTCTGCCCGGATATTTTGATCCGGCCTGGTATCTTGAGGCCTATCCCGATGTCGCGGCGGCGGGGCGTGACCCACGCTGGCACTACCTGCGCCATGGCCGCAACGAAGGCCGCCTGCCCTGTTTCTTGACAGCCCCCCTGTGGGAGCGTGATCTGCGCATGGGTCTGTCTGAAGACAGTGCAGCCTCCCTCGGGCGGGTGGCATTGGGCCACGAAGCGGGCCCCGACCGGACCTGGGCCATCCTGGCCTGCGCCCGCCTCGCCGGACGTCAGGGCGACTGGCTGCGGGCAGATGGCTGGCTGCGCAGCCTTGAGACAGAAACAGACCTGCTGCGCGGCTTTTGCCTGACCGATACGGCTTTGCTGGCCGCTGAAGCTGCGGTGATGGCGGGGGACACCGCGCGGGCGGCGGCCATTCAGACGCGGGCGCGGGCTCTTTTCGGGCCTCTGCCCGATCTGGCGCTCTGCGCCGCAAATATTGCCGCGGCCCGCAGTGGTTTTGGCCGCGACTGGCACAGGGGGCTGACCCTTATGTACGCCCGCGCAGGGCTTGGCGGCATCGCGGTGGCGCCCGAGGCAGGCCCGGCGGGAACGCCCGCATTCGACCGGCTGAGCCCGGCTGAGCCCGACGGGTTGCAGCGCCTGTCGCGGTTTTTGCAGCGGGTTCAGAAAGGGCCGCTGGTCAGTGTGATCATGCCGGCCCGCAATGCCGGAGCCACGATTGCCACCGCCCTGCGCAGCTTGCATGATCAGAGCTGGCAGGCGCTGGAAATCCTCGTGGTTGATAACGGCTCCGGTGATGACACGGCTGCAATCGTCAGGCAGGCTGCCATAAAAGATCCGCGCATCCGCCTGATCGACGGCCATTCCGAACCCGGGGCCTATGCGGCGCGCAATCTGGGTGTGGCGGCGGCATCCGGGGCCTTCATTACCGTTCTCGACGCTGATGACTGGGCCCATCCGGCCCGGATTGCGCGCCAGGTCCGGGCGCTGAACCGACACCCCCGTTGTGCGGCAAGTGTTGCCCATTGGGTGCGCACAACACCCGATCTGCGTTTCACCCGCTGGTGGCGGGAAGAGGGGTTGGTCCACCGCGATGTTTCTTCTCTGATGATCCGCAGCGAAACCCGCGCGACGCTCGGGTTCTGGGACCGGGCCCGCGCCGGAGCCGATACCGAGTATTACCACCGCATTCAGGCCGTTTTCGGAGAAACAGCCATTCGTGAGGTTAATCCGGGCCTGCCCCTGTCCTTCGGGCGGGTCCTGCCCCGGTCCCTGACCCAACAGGCTGAAACTGAAATTGGAAGTCATCTTTTCGGCACACGCCGGGATTACCGTCTGGCCGGGCAGCGCTGGCACCTGCGGATGAAGGAGGCCGGCGATCTGCCGCTGCCGCAATATCCGTCCCGCCGCCCCTACCCTGTTCCCGCCGCCCTTGCCCTGTCACCGCCCGACCCGGCCCCCGCCCCCTGCGAGGTCGAAAGCCTGGCAGGGGGCGGATTTTATGACGATACCTGGTATATGCAAACCTATCCTGATCTGCGCGCCCGCGATGCTGACGGGATGCTGCACTACCCCACGGAAGGGGCCGCAGAAGGGCGTGATCCGGGGCCTGGGTTTTCCACCTCTGGCTACCGTATGGCCTATGGCCCCTTTGAGGGGGCATCTCTGCCCCATTACCTGACGCAGGGCCGGCCCCGGGGGCACAGCCCCCTGCCGGTCTTCGGCGGCGCATTGCCACCGCCCCTGTCGGGCCGGCATCTGCTGTTTTTCGGGCATCAGGCCAAAGAGCAGATTTTCGGGGCTGAACGCTGCCTGCTGACCCTGCTGGATCACGCCGTTGTGGCCGGTTTCACACCTTCGGTGGTTTTGCCGCAATGCCTGAACCCTGACTATCTGGCAGAGCTGAGGGCCCGCGCCTTCGAGGTCCATATTATCCCCTACGGTTGGCTTTACGGCGGGATGCGGCCCCACCCCGCAACGGTCGCCCGGTTGACACAGCTGGTTCGCGACAGCGGCGCGGTTGAGATCCACCAGAATACCGCCGTGATGGATGCCCCCCTTTATGCCGCACGCGCAGCGGGGGTGCCGTCGGTCGTGCATGTTCATGAGCTGCCCGCCCAGGACCCTAATCTCTGCCTTGACCTTGGCGCGTCGGCTGTGGAAATCCGCAGACTTATGACAGGCCATGCCACCCGGTTTGTGGCCAACTCTCCGGCCGTCTCTTCCTGGCTGGACCTGCCGGCAGAGCGTCTTCTTCTGCTGCCAAATCAGGTTGACTCCGCCCTTGAAAGCCTGGCTTTTGCCCCCGGCAGTCCACCCCGGGTCGCCCTGATCGGCAGCCTGATAAACAAAAAAGGGGTTGCCGATTTTGTAGCTGTGGCCCGCGACTGCGCCCGCAACGGAACATCGGCGCAGTTTCTGCTGATTGGCCCGGAAACACCCGACATCGCCCGACTGCGCCCCTTTCCGCCCAATCTCACTCACACAGGTTACGCAGCCGGTCCTGTCGCCGCTATTGCCCAGGCCGATATTGTGATGAGCCTGTCGCATTTCGCCGAAAGTTTCGGCATGACGGTGCTGGAAGCCATGACCGCAGGCCGCCCGGTCATATGTTATGACAGAGGCACCCCCCCTGCCCTGCTGGGCAACAGCGGTGCAGGCACCGTGGTGCCTGCAGATGATCTGAAAGCTGCGGCCAGGGCGCTGCGGGGTCTGCTTGCTACTCCGTCGGGGTTGAAAATTGCATCGCGGGCGGCAAGAACCCGCGCCGAAGCTCTGCGCAAACAGGGGCAGGCCTTCCCGGAAAACGGCCTGTTTCTTCGCAAAAGCGCCTGATTTTTGGCCAAAAACCCTTTGTTTCAGGTTGCAATTCAGCGCAAAACCCTTCACCACATTCCCTATTGATATGCCATTTACAGGACCTGTTTTTTGAAAATTCTTGTCGTATTCGGAACCCGCCCGGAAGCCATCAAGATGGCCCCTGTCGTCCGCCGCCTGAAGGAAACTCCGGGGCTTGAAACCCATGTCTGCGTGACCGCCCAGCACCGCGAAATGCTGGATCAGGTGCTGAAACTCTTTGATATTAAACCCGAGTTTGACCTGAATATCATGAAGCCCGGTCAGGACCTGACGGACATCACCGCAAACATCATTCTGGCGCTGCGCGACATTCTGAAAGACGGCGGTTATGACCGGATGCTGGTGCATGGCGACACCACAACCACAATGGCGGCATCCCTGGCGGCCTTCTATGCCCAGGTGACTGTGGGCCATGTTGAGGCCGGGCTGCGGACAGGCAATATCTATGCCCCCTGGCCTGAGGAAATGAACCGTTCAATCGTGGGACGTATCGCCCAGATTCATTTTGCCCCGACCGAAACTGCCCGCGCCAGCCTGCGGGCTGAAAATGTGCCGGACAGCCAGATTCTCGTCACCGGCAATACCGTGATTGATGCGCTGCAAGATATCGTCGCCCGTTTTGACACTGACCCTTCGCTCGGGGCTGAAATGCAGGCCCGCTTCCCGTTTCTGGATCCGAAAAAGCGTTTGGTCCTGGTCACAGGCCACCGGCGCGAAAACTTTGGCGAGGGGTTCGAGAATATCTGCCGCGCGCTGAAGGAAATCAGCGAGGAAAGCGATGCCCAGATCGTCTACCCGGTGCACCTGAACCCGAATGTGCAGGCCCCGGTCAAACGGGTGCTGGGCGACAGCAGCAATGTGCATCTGATCCCGCCGCAGGATTACCTGCCCTTCGTCTGGCTGATGAGCAGGTCCTACATCATCATCACGGATTCCGGTGGCGTGCAGGAAGAGGCCCCTTCGCTGGGTAAACCGGTGCTGGTGATGCGCAACACAACCGAACGCCCCGAGGCTGTTGCCGCCGGAACCGTGCGTCTTGTCGGCACAGACCCGGTCAAAATCCGCCATGAAGCCCTGCGCCTTCTGAACGATGAAAGCGCCTATGCTGAAATGGCACGGGCCATGAACCCCTATGGCGACGGCAAAGCCTCTGTCCGTATTGCACAAGCCCTTCTGGCCCAGGCCTGACTTTGTCTAAATCAACAATTCAAAGGATTCTTCCCGATGTTTAACCGTATTTCAATGATAGGGTTGGGCTATATCGGCCTTCCCACCGCGGCCCTGTTTGCAGCCCATGGCAACCGTGTTATCGGTGTCGATGTCACACCTCATGTGGTCGATACGATCAACGCCGGTAAAATCCATATTGTGGAGCCTGAACTGGACGGGATCGTCCATAAAGCAGTCGCCGATGGCATGCTGTCGGCCACGCTGAGCCCGGAGCCGGCAGATGCCTTCATCATCGCCGTGCCGACCCCGTTCAAGGAAGGCCATCTGCCCGACCTCAGCTATATCCAGTCCGCCGCAACCATGATTGCCCCGGTGCTGGTCAAGGGCAACCTGGTCATTCTGGAAAGCACCTCGCCGGTCGGCGCAACGCGGCAACTGGCTGAATGGCTGGCCGAAGCCCGCCCGGATCTGAGCTTTCCGCAAAGCGCCGGGGATGACGCCGATATCCAGGTGGCGCATTGCCCCGAGCGCGTGCTGCCCGGCCAGGTCGTGCGCGAGCTTGTTGAAAACGACCGCATCATCGGCGGAATGAGCGTCAAAGCCACCGAAATGGCCACGGCCATGTACAAGCTGGTGGTCAAGGGCGACTGTATCGCAACAGATGCCAAGACCGCCGAGATGTGCAAACTGGTCGAAAACAGCTCTCGTGACGTTCAGATCGCCTTTGCCAATGAATTGTCGATCATCTGCGACAAGTTTGGCATCAATGTCTGGGAACTGATCAGCCTCGCCAACCGCCACCCCCGCGTGAACATCCTCCAGCCCGGCGCCGGTGTCGGCGGTCACTGCATCGCGGTGGACCCGTGGTTCATCGTGGCCACGGCCCCCGATGAGGCCAAGCTGATCCGTGCCGCCCGCCTGGGCAACGACGCCAAACCAGACTGGGTTCTGGGCAAGGGCAAAGAAGCGGTGATGGAGGTGCTGTCCGAAAACCCGTCGCGCGCGATGTCCGATATCAAAGTGGCCTGCCTTGGCCTGGCCTTCAAACCCGATATCGACGATTTGCGCGAAAGCCCTGCCCTGGACATCACCCGCAAATTCGCCTCGGTCGGCTGCCAGATCCTGGCAGTTGAGCCGAATATCAGCAAGCTGCCAGCCAAGCTGTCGGGCCTGCCAATCACGCTGGTCAACCTGGAAGAGGCGCTGGAACAGGCCGACGTGATCTGTGTTCTGGTCAAACATTCGTCGTTCAAAACCCTGCGGAATGTTCTTCCAAAAGGTGTGAAACTGGTGGATGTGGTCGGCCTTTAATGCCGCCCCCGGAGTTTCCCGGCAGTCCCAGCCTGCCTGGCCGGATTCTTAATCGGCCTAGCTGGCCCGAAGCTGCATATTTGGGCTCCAGTTGGTA
>TARA_R110002096_G_scaffold168697_5_pt1 | contig 20680 bp, 22 predicted proteins | sample TARA_R110002096 | Tara Oceans TARA_R110002096 (sample SAMEA4397295) | marine metagenome | biome: Polar Biome; feature: [DCM] deep chlorophyll maximum layer (ENVO:01000326); material: water (ENVO:00002006), including particulate matter (ENVO:01000060) such as... | depth 35 m
GGTGCATCGGGCAAGTTGGCTAACGCTGTCCGGTGCGCTGATATGGAGCACCAAAGGCCGGATATGCACGCCCGCCGGACGTCGTTACACTCCGCTTGTGGTCATGAAGACCACGGCGCGAAACGTGCCTAGCCGGCAAACGAGCAAAACCGGTCAAATGATTCCATGTAACCATGAAGCGATCTAGACGGCCGGACGTTTCAAACCGTCCAGACAACTAAAAACACCGCAGGACCCAGTCTCGCGGTGTTTGTCGTGCGGTGATTGAAATATCTTTGACCTGCCGTGAGGCAGAGGAAGTTATTTGATTTTGGCTTCCTTGAAATCTACATGCTTGCGAACCACGGGATCATATTTCCGCTGGCTCAGCTTCTCGGTCATGGTGCGAGAATTCTTCTTCGCAACGTAGAAATAGCCGGTGTCGGCTGTGCTGACGAGACGAACTTTTATGGTGGTGGCCTTTGCCATTTTCTCATTCCTTGGAAATGCTGTCTATAGGGCGCAGAACCGCCGCTTTGAGCGCGCAAACTACCCATAACGCGCAGAAAGTCAAGCCGTGCATAGGGCGCGAAGGCGGTAAAATGACAAAACTGCGCAGGGCTGGTGAATTATAGCGATTGTGGTGTCTCGGGGCGGTCTAGACGAGAACACGCCTGCGCTTGCCATATCGCATAGAATAGACCGGCACGGCCACGTTATCCGACAAATCCAGCGTTCCTTCGCGAACAATGCGTTCTCCCACATCCTGGAGAATCAGACCTGTGATCCTCGGGATGTTGAATTGGTCGACCCGGTCGAACGGAACCCAGGTCAGATCTGATAGCTCATTGGTCGGACTGTCCGGCAATTGCGCGCTGATGGCGGCACGGCTGACGGTGAAAAACCGTGTATCGTAGCGCCGCACCAGGCCAGGCGGTGTGACGGCCCGCGCCACATAGCGCAACGCGGCCAGATCAGGCAGTTGCCCGTGGCCGAGAAACGGCTTCCAGAGAGTATTGGACGTCACTATCGGCGTACTCGCTGACCGGCCGATCAACATGCCGGCCTCTTCATAGGTCTCGCGAATGGCCGCCAGAGCGAAAGCTCGGGCACGCCGGTCTGTCGCCAGGCTGGCCTGTCCTGACGCCATCAGGCGCGCCATCGTCGCATCCGTCAGATCGGCGTTATAGGGGGCATGATTGTCAGGCCGGTCAACACGGCCGCCCGGAAATACGAAAACGCCTGGCATGAAGGTGTGGGCCTTGTGGCGCCGACCCATCAGAACATGGGGCCGTCCATCCCGCTTATCCAGAATCAGCAGCGTCCCGGCAGGTCTGGGTTTCAGAACAGGATGCGAACGCTCATCAGCTTTGGGCCCGGGAACCGAATCGGCAGGAGCATTGCCGGGTCTGGCATTATTGTTGCGCGACGGCATCACTGTCAGTTTCTGCGCCAAAGCCATGCATCCGGTTGGCCCATTGCAGGCCAATGGTTGCGCCTTTCAGGGGCTGCAACATCCAGACACTCAGCGCGATCGTCAAAGGCACCCAGAGCGCCATGTGAATCCACAATTCGGGGCGATAGGTTTTCTCCACAATCAGCATCGCTGCGACGACGATATGGCCGACGATGAAAATCGTGAAATAGGGCGGCGCGTCATCGGCCCTTTGATGAAACAATTCCTCGTGGCAATGGCTGCAGTGATCATTGACCTTGAGGTATTTATAAAACAGCTTTCCGGTGCCGCAGTTCGGGCACTTTCCCGCCAGACCTTTTTTCATTGCAGGCCAGATGGCGCGCTTTTCCAGTGCCACAGGTTGAAGCGGGGTGATGATGTCCAGACTGCTCATACTGCTTCCCTAGCTGCGAGATGGTGCCGTTGCGGCCTTTTTACGGCGCGATTTGCGATTTTTGCCGGTTTTGACAGCAGTTTTGCGACCCGGTTTTCGGTCTTGTTTGCGATCAGTTTTGGTGCCCTCGGTGAGCATTTCAAACCGCAGGGCGCCCGCTATTGGAGCCGCCTCGACAAGTTTTACCTCAACCTGGTCGCCAATGCGATAGCGTTCCCGGCTCTTTTCACCAATCAGGGCGTGCCGGGCTTCATCATAGAAGAAATAGTCCTTGCCGAGTTTTGAGATCGGAATGAATCCGTCCGCGCCGGTTTCATTCAGTTTGACAAACAGGCCGACCTTGGTGACACCGGAAATCTGGCCTTGGAAACGGGCACCGATCTGATCGGCAAGATGGGCGGCAATGAGACGGTCGGTGGTGTCTCGCTCCGCCAGCATGGCGCGGCGTTCGGCAGCGGAAATTTCGGCTGCAATCTCTTCCAGACGGGATTCAAAGCCTGCCGGCATCCCGCCTTCGCCAAGGCCCAGGGCGCTGACCAGAGCGCGATGCACAATGAGATCGGCATAGCGTCTGATCGGCGAGGTGAAATGCGCATAGCGCCGCAGGTTGAGGCCGAAATGGCCGAGATTGGCCGGGCTGTAAGCGGCCTGGCTCTGGGATCTCAGCACCACCTGATTGACGACGATTTCATGTTCGGTCTCGGCGACACGGGCCAGAATATCGTTGAAATGATGTGGCCGCAGATTGCCGCTCCTGCTGAGCGTGATTTCCAGTGAGCGCAGAAATTCACGCAAAGATTCAAGCTTTTCCAAAGAGGGAGATTCATGAACCCGGTACACCAGTGCTGATTTTTTGGCTTCAAGAGTTTCTGCCGCCGCAACATTGGCCTGAATCATGAATTCTTCAATGAGCTTGTGGGCATCCAGCCGTTCCGGGACCTCAACCCGGTCCACAGTGCCGTCCGGTTTGAGCAGAATTTTGCGTTCCGGCAAGTTCAAATCCAGCGGACCTCGTGCATCACGGCCTTTCAGAGCAATTGAATAGGCCTGCCACAAGGGCTGCAGGATGGTCTCCAGAATGGGCGCGGTTTTCTCATCTGTCTGACCATCGATTGCGCTTTGCGCCTGCTGGTAGGACAACCGCGCTGCAGAGCGCATCATGATCCGGTGAAAACTGTGGGTTTTCTTGTGGCCAGCCGCGTCGAACACCATTTTCACGGCAAGAGCGGGCCTGTCGACGCCTTCGCGCAGGGAACACAGATCGTTGGAAATCCGCTCCGGCAGCATCGGAACGACCCGGTCAGGGAAATAGACCGAATTGCCGCGCAGCAGGGCTTCGCTATCAAGCGCCGTGTCAGGCCGGACATACCAGGACACATCGGCGATGGCGACTGTCACAATGCAGCCATCGGGATTCGCCGAATCTGGATCGGCTTCGGCGAAGACCGCATCATCGTGATCCTTGGCATCTGCCGGATCGATGGTGACGAGCGGAACATTGCGCCAGTCCTCACGGCCTTTCAAAGGGGCGGCCTTGGCAGCCTCCGCTTCGTCGAGAACGCGCTGCGGGAAGATGTGCGGAATATTGTGCGCATGCAGCGCTATGGCGCTGACAGCTTTCTCATTGGTCATGTCGCCAATGACGTCCAGAATTCGGGCAACAGGCGGGCCATGGCGGCCGGGCCGGTCAATCCGTACGGAAATCAGATCGCCCTTTTTGGCCTTGGCCGCATCGTCGGCATGGATGAGCATTTCCTTCTGCTTCTTGTCGATCGGGATCAGCCGGAAATTGCCGTCACTGTCGGTGCCAAGAATGCCAAGGGTGGGACCGCGCTCCTTTTCCAGAACGCGGATGACCTTGCCGGTATGGCTCGGCTCATCAGGCTGGGCATCGGTTTCAGCAGTCAGTTTTGTCAACACCCGGTCGCCAACGCCCGGTGCCGGGCCCCTGTCGCGGGAACTGCGGACCAGCAGCACGAGCGGGGCAGGGCCATCCTCGACCTCATCCCAACTGGTTGGTTTGGCGAGTAATTCGCCATCTGCATCGCGGCCGAATATCTGCAATACGGTAACAGCGGGCACTTCTCCGGGGCGGCTGAGTTTCTTGCGGCGCCGGACCAGCGTGCCATCTTCAGCCATTTCGGCGAGCAGCCGTTTGAGGCCGATCCGGTTGGCACCCTTGATGCCGAAAGCCTTTGCAATTTCCCGCTTTCCCGACCGTCCGGGATTGTCTGCGACAAAGCGCAGAATATCATCCTTGCCGGGAAGGTTGTCAAAATCCGTGCTGTGCTTTTTCGCCAATGATCAGTCTTTCGCGTCCGCAGTTTTCTTTTTCGGGGCAGGTTTTTTCTTGGCAGCCGGTTTTTTGGCAGCCGGTTTTTTGGCGGCTGTCTTCTTTTTGGCAGCAGGTTTTTTCTTACCTTTGGCAGCCCGCTCATTGACCAGTTCAATGGCTTCTTCCAGGGTTACCGCTTCCGGCTCCTTGCCCTTGGGCAGGGTCGCATTGACCTTGTCCCATTTGGCATAGGGGCCATAGCGTCCCGCATGAACCGTAATCTTGCCGCCTTCGGGATGCTCGCCCAGTTCCTTCAATGCGGCAGCGGCTCCACGCCGGCCAGGTCCCTTGGCTGCCTTGTCGGCAATCGCCGCCACGGCGCGGTTAAGCCCGACGGAGAAAACCTCATCGTCGCTTTCAAGATTGGCATAGGCGCCGTCATGCAGGACGAAGGGCCCATAGCGGCCAATCCCGGCGACAATCGGCTTGCCGGTTTCCGGATGATCTCCGACCGGGCGCGGCAGGGACAGCAGCGCCAGTGCCTTTTCCAGATCCATCGCCTGGAGTGACCAGGTTTTCGGCAGGCTTGCACGCTTCGGCTTGGCTTCCTCGCCAAGCTGCACGTACGGGCCGAAGCGGCCGGTGCGGGCCGTGATCATCTGGCCGGTTTCCGGATCCTCGCCCAGCTCGATAATGCTGTTTTCGGCTTCACCATCATTCTGGCCTGCCTGTCCCAATTGCTTGGTGAAGCGGCATTCGGGATAATTCGAGCACCCGATAAAGGCGCCGAATTTTCCGACTTTGAGACTGATGCGGCCTGCTTTGCAGGTTGGACACAGACGCGGATCGGAGCCGTCTTCCTTTTCCGGGAAGATATGCGGTCCCAGAAGTTCGTTGAGCGCATCCAGTACTTCGGTTATGCGCAGTTCCTTGATGTCCTCAACGCTGGCTGAAAACTGGCCCCAGAACTCATTCAGAACCTGACGCCAGTCGAGTTTTCCGTCTGACACACGGTCGAGTTGTTCTTCCAGCTGTGCGGTGAAATCATACTCCACATAGCGCTTGAAGAAGCCTTCCAGAAACGCCGTGACAATGCGGCCCTTATCCTGGGGCACAAGGCGTTTCTGATCCATTTCCACATAATCACGCTCGCGCAGAACGGCAAGGGTAGAGGCATAGGTTGAGGGGCGGCCAATGCCGAGCTCTTCCATTTTGCGAATCAGGGTCGCTTCGGTGTAGCGCGGGGGAGGTTCGGTGAAATGCTGGTTGGCCTCAATGGCCTCCCGCGTCAGGTCTTCACCCACCTTGACTGCAGGCAGACGGCCTTCAGCCTCTTCGTCGTCATCGTCGCGGCCTTCCTGATAGAGCTTCAGGAAACCGTCGAAACGCACGACAGATCCGGTGGCGCGCACGGTCGCATTCTTGCCGGCGCCCTGCGCCATGATATCGACAGTGGTGCGTTCCATTTCCGCCGACAGCATCTGACTGGCCATGGTGCGCTTCCAGATCAGCTCATAGAGCCGCGCCTGATCGGATTCCAGCCGCTTGGCCAGATCCGCCGGATTGCGGGCCAGTGATGTCGGCCGTATCGCCTCATGCGCTTCCTGGGCGTTTTTCGCCTTGGTGAAATATTTGCGTGGTACTTGCGGCAGATAGTTCTTGCCGAATTGAGACCCGATCTGCGAGCGCACTTCAGCAACCGCTTCGGGAGCCATGTCCACGCCATCGGTCCGCATATAAGTGATCAGGCCGGTGGTTTCGCCGCCAATATCGACACCCTCGTAGAGCCGCTGTGCAACCTGCATGGTGCGTGAGGCGGAAAAACCCAGCTTGCGGGAGGCTTCCTGCTGCAGGGTCGAGGTGGTAAATGGCGGTTGCGGATTGCGCTTGTGCGGTTTGGCCTCGACACTTGAAATCGTGAAACTTGCCGCTTCCAGCATGGCTTTCATGGCCATCGCATCGTCGCTGTTGTCAACGGTCAGGCGCTGGATCTTGCGGCCTTCAAATTCCACCAGCCGCGCCTTCAAATCTTCGCGAAAGCTGGTTTTGAGCGCAGCCAGAATCGACCAGTATTCCTGCGCCTTGAAAACCTCGATTTCCATTTCCCGGTCACATACCAGACGCAGCGCGACGGATTGAACCCGACCTGCGGACCGTGCGCCCGGCAATTTGCGCCACAATACCGGCGACAGCGTAAATCCGACCAGATAGTCCAGCGCGCGCCGCGCCAGATAGGCCTCGACCAGATCAGCATCGATCTCGCGCGGGTTCTGCATGGCTTCCAGAATGGCGCTCTTGGTAATGGCGTTGAAGACAACCCGTTGCACCGGCTTGTCTTTTAAAACTTTCTTGTCCCGCAGGATTTGCAGCACATGCCATGAAATCGCTTCGCCCTCCCGATCCGGATCGGTCGCGAGGATGAGGCGGTCGGATGTTTTCAGAGCGGCCGATATCTCGCTGATGCGCTTCTTCGCCTTCGCGTCAATTTCCCAACTCATGGCGAATTCTTCATCCGGACGCACCGAGCCATCTTTCGCGGGAAGGTCGCGAACATGGCCGTAGGATGCCAGAACCTGATAATTCGAGCCGAGATACTTGTTGATGGTCTTCGCCTTTGCGGGCGATTCAACGATGACCAGATCCATAAAGGTGCCTGTCTGTTGCGTGCGGATTCGAAGATCGGACGGGAAGGATGTCCGCCTCGTCAAACATATGTTCGGTTGTCAAATGGTCGGAACCGGGCGCTTGGTCAAGCCCCAACTGACATAAGGCTCGACAAAGTTGTTTTTTCAAGGCGGTGCAACTCGTCAGATTTCGATGGCCGGGAAGCCCGGATTTTCTCACCGGGTTTGAAGTGTCCTGGAAACCCGCGACTGCGTTATATACTCATTCCTGTGTGCCGTTCAGAGATACTTTGTTGCCAGGATGTCTTGTCAGCCGCCCGGCCAGGTCGAGCTCCAGCAGAGCCAGATAGATGGTGCCGCCATCCAGGCCGGTGACGCGGATCAACTCGTCGGTGTCCACCGGCGCGGTGCTTAAAGCATCCACGATCCCGATGCGCTCATTGTCGGACAGCTCGCTGACCTGTATCGAGGCTGTTTCCTGCAGCGCTATGGCTGGAGGCTCGGGAAAGGCGTCGCCATGGATCGGCCGCAATGCGTCAATCACGTCCTTAGCACCGGTCACAAGTGTGGCGCCCTGTTTGATGAGCTGGTTTGGTCCGGCAGCGCGCGGGTCCAGCGGCGAGCCGGGAACGGCAAAGATTTCGCGATTTTGTTTCAGTGCCAGATCGGCAGTGATCAGCGAGCCGGAACGTCTGGCAGCTTCCACGACAATGGTGGCTAGAGACAGGCCGGACACGATGCGGTTGCGGCGCGGGAAATCCTGCGCGCGAGCGGTCCAGCCCAACGGCTTTTCGCTGACGAGACAGCCCGTTAGAGTGATTTGTTCTGCAAGTGATTCATGTTCCGGCGGGTAAATTCTGTCGAGCCCACCCGCTAGAACCGCAACCGTGCCGGTGTGCAATGAAGCCTCATGGGCGACACCGTCAATCCCGCGGGCCAGGCCAGAGGCGATGCAGTATCCGGCTTCGCCCAGATCACGCGCCAGCCTGACGGTCATCTTACGGCCGATGACCGAACAATTGCGCGCGCCGACAATGGCGATCATCGGCATTTTCAGTACGGCGAGATGACCTTTTGCCAGAATCACGGGCGGAGCGCTGTCGATGGATCGCAGCCATGGCGGATAATCCGGTTCTCCCATGGCAATGAATTTGGCGCCAAGCCGCGCCGCCTGATCCAGTTCCGTTTCGATATCGCTGAGCGGGGCAATGCGGATTTTGCGGGCTGCTCCGCCGCGTCTGGCCAGATCGGGCAGGGCTTCCAGAGCCTGTTCTGCGGTGCCGAAGTGATTGATCAAATCATAGAATGTGGCGGGCCCTACCTGTTCGCTGCGAATGAGGCGCAGCCAGTGCAGCCGCTGGCTTTCGCTGAGCGCAATTCCCTCACGGTAAGGGTCGTCGAACAGGCTCACGCCTTGTCTGCCGCCTTCGAGCCGCCGATTTTGCTTTCCGTTCCCTTCAGCAGCCGGCGGATATTCTGGTGGTGTTTGAGCCACAACAGTATCGTCAGCACGCCGTAGAGTTCGGCAAACTGCCAATAGTTCAGATAGGCGGTGAAAATGACGACGATGATTGAACCGATCAGGGCGGAAAGCGATGAATATCGCGACACGAAGGCTATCACCAGCCAGGAGCCGCCGAACACCAGAGCGGACGGCCAGTAAAGCCCAAGGGTTATGCCAATGAAGGTGGCGACACCCTTGCCGCCCTTGAATTTCAGCCAGATCGGAAAGAGATGGCCGAGAAATGCGCCAAGGCCTGCCAGAACCGCCGTATCCAGCCCATAGAGGAGGGCCAGTTTAACGGCGGCGGTGCCTTTCAGAAGATCGCCGAGCAGGGTCAGGGCGGCGAGGGTCTTGTTGCCGGTGCGCAGCACATTGGTCGCGCCGATATTGCCCGAGCCGATCGAGCGGACATCGCCCAGTCCGGCGAAGCGGGTCAGCAGATAGCCGAACGGAATGCTGCCGAGCAGATAGCCGAACACCACTGCGGTCAACAGATACGGCCAGGACAGGGACCAGTTGATGGGATCAGGCATGGAGCGGCTTACCAGTGAGTTTCGACATGGCCAATCATGCCCGCATTTTCGGGTTTTGGGCAAGAGACAGAATTTTGCCAAGCAAATCCTTCCATTATGAGGTTGCCGGAAATCGCAGAGAAGCTGCAGCGCGCCACTTGTTTCGGTCAGCCGCATCCGTTAGATCGTGTACTGGTTCCATTGAACCGGAAACGCCGTTCCGAAACCAACATACAGCCCATGCAAGTGAGCCCGACAAATGAGCCTGATCGACACCCGCACACCTGATCCGAAAAAATTCATTCCCGGTGCCACCGGCGACTGGGAAGTCGTGCTTGGGCTGGAAGTCCATGCTCAGGTGCAGTCGAAATCAAAATTGTTCTCAGGGGCGGCGGCCGCCTTTGGCGGCGAGCAGAACGACCATGTCAGCTTTGTCGATGCCGCCATGCCCGGAATGCTGCCGGTGATCAACGAGGAATGTGTGCGTCAGGCAGTGCGGACCGGCCTCGGGCTTAAAGCCCAGATCAACAAGCACTCGGTGTTTGCGCGCAAGAATTATTTCTATCCCGATCTGCCGCAGGGCTATCAGATTTCGCAGTTCGATCAGCCGATTGTCGGTGAGGGCATTATCCATCTGGATATGCCTGACGGCCCGGTTGAGATCGGTGTTGAGCGGCTGCATCTGGAACAGGATGCGGGCAAGAGCCTGCATGATCAGCACCCGTCAATGAGCTATGTCGATCTCAATCGCTCGGGCGTGGCGCTGATGGAGATCGTGTCGAAGCCTGATCTGCGGTCCTCCGAGGAAGCCAAAGCCTATATTGCCAAGCTGCGGTCGATCCTGCGCTATCTCGGCACCTCTGATGCGGATATGGAAAAGGGCAATCTGCGCGCTGATGTGAATGTCTCGGTGCGCCGTCCCGGTGGCGAATTCGGCACGCGCTGCGAGATCAAGAATGTCAATTCGATCCGCTTTGCCGGTCAGGCGATCGAGTATGAAGCGCGCCGCCAGATTGCCATTCTGGAAGAAGGCGGCACCATCGATCAGGAAACAAGGCTGTTTGACTCCGTCAAGGGTGAAACCCGCTCGATGCGCTCCAAGGAAGAAGCGCATGATTACCGCTATTTCCCCGATCCCGATCTGCTGCCGCTGGAATTCGATCAGGCCTATGTCGATGCGCTCGCCGCCGATCTTCCGGAACTGCCGGATGAGAAAAAGGCACGTTTTATCAATGATTACGGCCTGACGCCTTATGATGCAGACATTCTGGTGGTGGAGCGCCAGTCCTGCGATTATTTTGAAGATGTGGCAAAAGGGCGCGATGCCAAGATTGCGGCCAACTGGGTGATCAATGAATTGTTCGGCCGGCTCAACAAAGAGGGCATCTCGATTGACGATAGTCCGATTTCCAGTGCCCAGCTGGGCGGCATGATCGATTTGATTGCCAATGACACGATTTCCGGAAAGATCGCCAAGGATGTGTTTGAAATTCTTTGGACCGAAGGCGGCGACCCGGCCGATATCGTTGAAAGCCGCGGCATGAAGCAGGTGACCGATCTGGGCGCGATTGAAACAGAAATTGACGCGATTATCGCCGCCAATCCGGACAAGGTGGAGCAGGCCAGGGACAAGCCCGGCCTGCTTGGCTGGTTCGTCGGCCAGGTCATGAAAGCCACTGGCGGCAAAGCCAATCCGAAAGCCGTCAATGACCTGCTGCGGCAGAAAATCGGGATCGAGTGATACGGGTTGCCCAATAGGGCCCTGCTTGCAGGGCCTCGGCCATGACGGCGCTTGACTGGACGAAAACCATTGGCAATCCGTTTGCCGTGCGGGTCACACCAAAAGCCTCTGCCAATCGCATCAAAGCAGAGATCCAGCCGGATGGCTCGACGCTGGTCCGGGTCTATGTCACCACCGTGCCGGAAGATGGCAAGGCCAACCGGGCGGTCCTGAATCTTCTGGCGAAGGAGATGGGTGTCGCGAAATCGACGCTGACAATCATTCGCGGCGTGACTGATCGCAATAAATGGGTGCAGATCGACACTTAACTTTAGGCATGGCCCGTCGCCGTGGCCATTTGCGGGTGGCAAAACGCCACCCTTTGCGCCCTATCGGGGCGGATTTGGCCGTGATAAATTGGTCCGAAATCTCAACGGACCTTTGTCATCATGCCATCACTTGAAATCCTGATGCCATTCTTTATTGCGACAGCGATTTTTGCCTGCATTCCCGGATCCGGCATGCTTTATGCTGCCGCGCGAACCCTATCGGCAGGCAGGCATGCGGGCTGGCTGGCAGCAATCGGACTTCACATTGGCGGTTACGGGCACATTCTTGCAACGGCCTTCGGGCTGGTGGTGGTGCTGAACGCCGTGCCGATCCTTTTTGGCGCGGTCAAATTGGCAGGTGCGGCCTATCTCGTCTGGCTGGGTTGTCGCATGTTAGTTGCAAGAGGCCTGCCCGGCGGCTCCGGGTCGTCCCATCGCAGTGCCGCGCCGCGCAACGCCATGACTCAAAGCATCACGGTTGAACTTTTGAACCCGAAAACCGCTTTGTTTTACCTGTCATATCTGCCGCAATTCACCGATCTGGATGCCGCTTTCCCGGTTTGGCTTCAAGTCCTGATCCTCGGCACCATCGTCAACTTACTGTTCTCGGTGACCGATATTATGTGTGTCCTTCTGTCAGCAAAAGCAATGAGGTTGGTGACTGCGTCTCAGGCCGCCAACCGGTGGGCGCGGCGCCTTGGTGGTGGTGTCCTGATAGCGCTTGGTGTCAATCTGGCTGTGTCACGCCAGTAAGGGGTCTGCCGCAAGGCAATGTGAGGGCCCAGCTTTACTGACTGGCAGCGCCGGCTTCCGCACGCAACAGATCTGCCAGAAACTCTGCTGCAGAGGACAAATCGCCGTCCGCACGGATGTTGAGGCCGACCGAGCCAAGAGTGGAAGAGGTGTCGATCGGCAGGATGTCAAATTCACCGCTGGCCAGTTCGGCGGCGACAACACCGCGTGAAATAATCCAGATGGCGTTGCGGCCGTGCAGAAAGGCGCGCCCGAATGAATCCGATACGGTTTCGACGATGTGCCGGGGCTCGGTGATGCCCTGTTCAATGAACAGCCGGTCGACAAAGGGCCGGATGATTGACGCCTGACTCGGCACCAGAACCGGATAATCATTGAGCGCTGCAATAGACATCTGGCTTTGCCCTGTCAGCGGATGGCCGGCACGCACGGCAAACACCACTTCTTCCTTGTAAAGCGGCTCAAAGATGAGGCCCTGCATACTCTCCGGCGCGGGCAGGCGGCCCATCACCAGATCCAGCTCGCCATTGCGCAACTGGTTGAGCAGGACCCGATTTTCACCGGTGACAATCAGCAGACGGCTGCGCATGCCGGCGTCGAGATATTTTGCCACGGCAGCAGGAACAATTGTGGCCGATACGGTCGGCAATGCGCCGATGCGCACCGGCGGACCATCATTCATGGTCAGAGCGCTGACAGCGTTGAGACCGTTTCGGGCGGCGGCGAGGCTCGATCCGGCATGGCGCAGAAAAATCTCGCCATAATGCGATATTCTGATGCCTCGGCCGTCCTTTTCCACCAGCGGCTTGCCAATGATCGATTCCAGCTCCCGGATGGTCCGGGTCACGGCGGGCTGGGACAAATGCAGCACGCTTGCGGCGCGGCTGATGCTGCTTTGCCGGGCAACCTCGACAAAGGTCTCAAGATGCCGCAATTTCAATCTGCGCAGATTATTCATATGTTTTTCGATATGATTCTTGTTATAAATAGCATTTTTCATGCCAATTTTATTATGTAAATATGAATCATGTAAACACTGAACTGCACACAAACATGTTGAGGATGCAGAATGGGATCATCTCGCTACGAGATTGGTATGAAAACCCGCAGAGCGGTGCTGGGCGATGCTCATGTGGAGCGTGCTGAGGCTGGCAAGACAGCGTTTGATGCGCCGTTTCAGGACTTGATTACAGAAGCTGCCTGGGGCCATGTCTGGTCGCGTCCGCAGTGGAGTCCGAGAGAGCGCTCGATGGTCACCATCGCCCTGCTGGCGGCGCTTGGACATGATGAGGAAGTGGCAATGCATGTGCGGGCAACGGCCAACACCGGGGCCAGCCGCGAGGATATTTGCGAAGCGTTGATGCATGTTGCAATCTATGCCGGTGTGCCGGCGGCCAATCACGCCATCAAGATCGTCAAACAGACTTTTGCCGAAATGAATGCTGCCGATGATAATGCCGCATCAGGGGAGGGCAGATAGATGTCAAACGCTGAGAAAAATCCTGTGCCTTTTGCCCGGCGCGACCGCGACTGGCATCCCAAAGCCCTCACGCCGGGCTATAGAAGCAGCATTCTGCGTGCACCAGAACAGAAACTGCTGGTGCTTGCCCAATCGCTGTCGGAAACCACCGGGCCGGTCTTCGGCCATGGTGATATCGGCGCGCTGGATAATGATCTGATCCGCAATTTTGCCAGGCCGGATGAAAGCCCGATCGGCGAGCGCATCATCGTCCATGGCCACATACTGGATGAAAATGGCAAGGGCGTTGCCGGGGCGCTGCTGGAGGTCTGGCAGGCTAATGCGGGCGGGCGCTACCGCCACAAGAATGACAGCTATCTGGCGCCGCTTGATCCGAATTTCGGCGGCTGCGGGCGGGTCATTTCCGACGATATGGGCTATTACAGTTTCAGAACCATCAAGCCCGGTCCATATCCCTGGCCGAATGGCGGCAATGACTGGCGTCCCGCGCATATTCATTATTCGGTATTCGGCAGCGGTTTTGCCCAGCGCCTGATTACCCAGATCTATTTTGAGGGCGATCCGCATATTCCTTTGTGTCCGATCGTCAACTCGATCAACGATCCTAAAGCGATAGATCAACTGACCGCCCGGCTGGATATGGAAAATACCGTGCCAATGGATATCCGCGCCTACCGCCTTGATGTGATTTTGCGCGGTCGCGATTCAACCCTGTTTGAAAACCGGATGGAGGGCAATTGATGGCAAAATCACCTGCGCTGAAGGAAAGCCCGTCGCAGACCGCCGGGCCTTATGTCCATATCGGCTGCACGCCGAATTTCGTCGGCATCTCAGGCGTTTATCCGCAGGATGCCGGTATGGACATGGTCAATGAGCGGACAAAGGGGGAGCGCATTCGCATTAGCGGATGTGTGTTTGACGGGGCAGGCAAACCTTTGACCGACGCGCTGATCGAAATCTGGCAGGCGGACGCTGATGGGCTTTATAACAGCCCGTCAGAACCACGCGGCAAAGCCGATGCGGAATTTTCTGGCTGGGGCCGACAGCCAAGCGATCTGGACACCGGCCGTTTCACCTTCGACACGATCAGGCCGGGCCCGGTGCCTGCTGCTGACGGGCGCGTGCAGGCCCCGCATATTTCGTTCTGGATCGTTGCCCGCGGCATTAATCTGGGTCTCTCCACCCGGCTTTATTTCGACGATGAGAGCGAAGCCAATGCCGCCGATCCGGTGCTTTCCAGCATTTCCGAACCGGCCCGCAGGCAAACTCTATTGGCGCGCCGTGAGGGCGACATGTTTTCGTTTGATATTCACCTGCAGGGCCCGGATGAAACGGTGTTCTTTGATGTCTAGATCGCTACACATGCGGGATGATATCCGTGTTTGAGCATAGTTTGCTCGGCGGTCTGCTGGGAGATGATGCGGTTTTGGCAGCATTTTCAAGCGCTGCCACACTCAGCCATTTTCGCGACTTCGAGATTGCTTTGACAAAAGCACTTGCCGGCAACGGTCTGCTGTCATCGGATGCGGCAGATGCCATCATCGCGGGCTGCCGCTCATTCGTGCCCGATACAGAGCGTCTCCGCCTCGACACTGTGACGGACGGATTGCCGGTCCCGGCCTATATCCGCCAGCTGAAGGCCCATATCGGTGCGCCTCATGCAGAATTTGTGCATCTGGGTGCAACAAGCCAGGATCTGATCGATACGGCGCTGGCGCTGGCTCTGAGCGACGTTAATTTGCAATTCAAACAAAAAATCAATGATTTGAAGGAAAATCTGCAGGTTTTGATTCAGTCTTTTGGAGCCAACACTCTGATGGGCCGCACCCGCATGCAGGCCGCCCTGCCAATCGATGTGTCGCACCGCGTCAAGGCGTGGCTCGCGCCGCTGCAGCGCCATCGGGGCCGGTTGCAAAGTGTCGGACCGGCCGTCAGCGTTCTGCAATTTGGTGGTGCCGTCGGCACACGCCATGCCTATGGGGGCAGGGCGGACGCCATCGCCGAGCAGATGGCCAATGCGCTCGGCCTGCACAACCCCCTCGCGCCGTGGCACACGGAACGGGACAATCTGGCCGATTACGCCAATTGGCTGTCTCTGGTCACCGGCTCATTGGGCAAGATGGGACAGGATATCTGCCTGATGGCGCAGCAGGGCTTTGAGGAAATTACACTGACCGGCGGTGGCGGCTCCTCGGCGATGCCGCACAAGCAGAACCCGATTGCAGCGGAAACGCTGGTCACACTAGCGCGCTACAATGCAGTGCAGCTCTCCGCCATGCATCACGCCCTCATCCACGAACAGGAACGCTCCGGCAGCGCCTGGACGCTGGAATGGATGATCCTGCCAAATATGTGCGAAGCCACCGCCAGCGCCTTGTCCACCGCCTTGCGGTTGACGGGGCAGGTATCGGCCATGGGGACACGGGTGGGTTAGGCTGGATTGGGGGAGATAGGCCTTGGACGCGACAGGCTACATCACGTGGACCTCGTCACTGGTATTTTCCTCCACGTTCCGTCAGTGCCGTAATGCCAAATACGCCGACGCCAATGGTCAGGCCAAGCCACTTCCATCCCTCGGTGCCGAAGGGCAGTACTCCGTAACCGTAGCCAAGCACAGGAAGGGTCATCACCAGAAAGAACGGTCCCGTCCAGAAACAGTGCCTGCGTCGGCAACGACGCGCATTCCACAGACAGGCGACGCCCATCCACACCAGCGCTCCGGTCCAAACCCAGGTCTTGAGCGGATGCGGAACACCCAGCATGGCGAGCATCGCCGCGATGGGTATTCCCCAGGCCATCAGCAAACCGGGGATCGAAGAAAGAAAGTCGCGGGGGCTGTTGCCTTCGCCAAGATTGGTCATTTCGTCTCCTAAATTGGGCAGCAACCAAGGGTGGCTACGACCTTGTGACTTTGGTCAGACAGGGAATTTCATCTTGCCGAGCGCTTTTGCGGCCACGCCCATATTCCAGCGCCATGGCAGTCTTTGAACATCCCTGCCTGACTGAGGCAGTCAAAATAGACTCTGTAGTTAGTACAGACTCAAGACTTAAATCATGGAAATACATCGTGGAAAGCTGCGCTTCTGGGAGGATGCGGTGCATTGGTGTTTGCCATTGCACAGAGCCATCTCTGCCCAAGAGCCAGCGGCATCATTCTGGATCTGCACCCGTGTGGCTGTTTCGCTGGTGGCATATCGCTCGGCAAGCTTGTGGGAGATCATAAAACCTGATCTGGTGCTCGAACGGTAACATTCTGTTGGGGGCAGGAATGGCAAGAATTACTGAAGGGCTGGGTGTTTTGGCACTTGCAGCCGACGCAGCGACGGGTCGACCGCAGGGGTCGGGCCTGTCTGCGGCCGTCGTAGCAGCAGAATTTTCCAGACAACTCGGTGACGATGTCACGACGCAGAAAGACGCTTATTTTCTGGCATTGGTGCGGTTTATTGGTTGCACGATTACCAGTCATGAGACGGGAATGCTTGCAATCGGAGACGATCAGGGATTTGCGTTGGCTACCATGCTGGGCGACTGGTCAGATCGTGCGGACCTTAAAAGGCACCTTGACCAATTCATTGCGCTCGAAGCGCCAAAAAACGAACGCGACGCAGCGTTCGATTATATCTGCGATATCCTGCCGACTGCGGCTCCGGACTTTACTGCGGCTCACTGCCGGCAATCCTATCTGCTGGCCAAGCGAATGCCGGTTTCTCAACGGGTTCTGGATTGCATTCCGTACTATTATGCCCGTTGGGACGGGAAAGTCCTGCCCTTTGGAGGGCTGGACGTGCCGTATCTTTCGCGTCTGGTCCGCATTACCGAAATGGCCGAATTGGTACGGAGGTTGGGCAATGCCAGCCGTGCGAAAGAGGTCATCTCAGCGAAATTGGGGCACGAAGTTGATCCAGAACTCGGACGCAAATTCCTCGACCATGCGGACGAGGTTTTCAAAGCAGCCAGTCATGCGCCAGAATTCGAGGCGTTCATTGCGGCCGAACCAGGCGAGCCGGTTGAAATGACGCCGCAGTGCCGGGAAACCCTGGCTGAAGTTGCAGCCGATATGACCGACCACAAAGCCACGTGCTTTCGCAGTCATTCCCGGCGTGTGGCGGCGCTCGCCGCTCAAGCGGCAAAAATCGCCAAACTATCGAAGGAACAAGTTGAGAATCTTCGTCTGGCAGCCCTCGTCCACGACATTGGAAAGTGCGCGATATCCAATCGCATCTGGTACAAAGCGGAAGAACTTGTGGCGTCAGAACGTCTGGAAATGGAGCGCCACACGTTCCAGACTCAGTTCTTTCTGAGCCACGGCAATCCGTTTGCCGAATGGGTTGACGTCGCAGCTTCTGTTCAGGAGCGAGCTGACGGTTCGGGTTACCACCGACGTTTGCCGCTTTCGGAACTTGGCCCCAACATCCTTGCAGCTGCGAACGAGTATGATGAGTTAAGTCATGGCTCTCCTGCTCGGGCGGCATTGAATGCCAAGGACACGGCTGCGGCACTCAACGACATGGCTCAGTCCAGGAAGTTGTTGCCAACGGCGGTATCGGCTGTGCTTCAGGCGGCGGGCCACAGTGTCAAAGAGGCCGAAGCTTCTCTTCCTTTCGGTCTGACGCGGCGGGAGGCCCAGGTTCTGTGCCATCTGGCAAAATCCGAAACAACGGCCGAGATTGCGCAAGGCCTCGGAATATCGCCAAAAACAGCCGATCATCACATTCAAAGTATCTACAACAAGACAGCCATCCGGGCGCGTCCTGCGCTGGCATTGTTCGCACTTGAACACGGAATCGTGATGGGATGAGAGAATTTGTGATGAAATAGGGAGTCTTCCCGATTCATAGGGACAGCGATTTTCGACACCCTGAACTTCACGGCGGCAACCAAGCCCCCGGGAAATCAGGAGGAAAACGAAAATGGCAACTTACAATTCTGTCGTCATCAATGCGCCGGCGGATCAGGTCTGGGCGTCTTTGCGCAACTTCAATGATATGAGCTGGGCCGAAGGCATCGTCGAAAGCGTTGAATCCGTCAACGGCAAAGGCGGAACCGAAGTGGGCGCCAGCCGCCTGGTCAACGGCGCCATCCGCGAAACCCTGCAAAGCTTTGACGATGAAGCCCGTGCCTTCAGCTATTCGATCGATGAAGGTCCCGATGTTCTGGCCAGCGATATGGTTGAAGGCTACATCGGCAAGGCGAGGGTGACCCCGATCACCGCTTCAGGACAATCCTTTGTCGAATGGTCTTCGGATTGGAACGCCGCCAAGGGCGATGTGAAGAGCTTCTGTGACCCGCTCTATGCCGGTCTGCTGGGCCTGCTCGCCAAGAAATTTCACTGAAATTTCCAGATCCACTTCTTCAATTCAGAAGGATTTTCAAAAATGTTTATCAAATCACTCATAAGCACTGCCTTTGCCACCGCACTGATTGCGGGGCCAATGACGACTTCCGCCCTGGCTGGCGGTCATCTTGATGCAACTGATGATATCTACTGGACGCTCACGCTTGAGCTCGCCGATGGTGAGGACGACACGTTCAATGCTTTGATGGCGGACATGGTGTCGGCCACCAAAGGCGAGGCCGGTGCAAAGAGCTATGAATGGCACCGCAACGGCAATACCGTGCATATCAATGAACGCTATGAGACCAATGCGGATGCCGGCACTCACCTCGGCAATTTCGGCGCAAACTTCGCTGACCGCTTCCTGGCCATCCTTGCTCCCACCGGCCTGCAGGTTTATGGCCCTGCAGAAGGTGGCGTCCGCGAAGGCCTGGCCGGATTTGGCGCGGTTTTTTATGATCAGGTCGGCGGCTTTGCCCGCTAACTCGCCTACAAATTACCACCAACAACAACAAGGTCCCGCAAGGGGCCTTGTTTTTATGCCACCATCCGCACGAGGCTGACCCCAGCCCGCCTGCGCTTCATGCAGAATCCGGCAGAAGCCGCAGGCCGGTGGCTAGATCGAACAGGTGCAGATGTTCGGTGCCGGGTTTCAGGTGGACAGTTTCGCCGGGCCGGACACTGAGGCGCTTCTGGAAGGTCGCGGTGAGTTCGTGCCTGTCTTTGCGCAGCACCAGCCCGGTTCGGGAGGCTGGGACTTGCTAAATAGCAAGTCGGGAGTTGGTGATTTCCGCTTCGACGAGATCTGGAGAAGGCGTCATCCTGGCACCGAATTCACGCGCCAGGTTGCGCATCCGAACATTGTCGTTACGGAAATACAATGTCATCCTCTCAAGTCCAAGTAACGAGCCGGACACCAGAAGCGTTGCCATCAACATTCTGCCGATGGCATGGTGCTGGTAGACCTTTTCAACGGATAGAGCGATCTCGCAATCGTGACTTTTCCGGAACTCTATAAGCTCTGCGGCCCCGCATAATATCCCGTCCGCATGGGCACCGAACAGTAGCGTTTCGCTCCATTCCAGGCCATCGACGTGTCTTCGCACACCGGAATCTGTCAGCGTTGCGTTAAATCGCGCCCGCCTGTCTTGTGATGATAAACGCAACAGATGATCGCCATAGGCTCGGCTGTCACCAGGCCTCAGTCCACGAACAAAGACCGAGGTTCCATCGGTATGAGTGAAGATCACGCCCTTGCCGGACCGTCTGAAAGGGCGGTAATCCGAGTGACTGTCAGCGGCACGCATCCTGAGCCATTCCTTGGTCGCCTGCGGTGGGCGGGATTGCCGGAGCCGAAACGATGGCTGCATCCGGCGAATTCACGATCATGGACCGGCTGATGTCCCCGTTCACTGGAACGTTGTCACAATCGCCTGCCTGGATGCTCGACACCAATCGCTCTGCGTAGCTTGGGATGTCGCAGCGTTCGATACCGATCTCGGCGAGTTGTTTGTCCCCAAACCCGCTCAAGATATGCATCATTCTCGCGGTCTGCATGACTTGCAGAGCTGTCTGACATGCCCTGCCAACCGCGCGCAGTCCGACGCGGGCGGCATCGAGGACATGAAACCCATCGGCACGGGGCGGATTTATACGTGCTTTGGTCATCGCGACTGTTCCCCGGACGCCACACATGCAGCCTCGTCGGCAATCCGCGGAATGTCGTATCGAGTGATGGATATGTCGGCGAGCTCGCGATCTGAACAATGTGCCAGTTCGTGGAAGGTTTTATTATACACCTCCCGCCGGTGTGCCCATTCACGGTATCGTCGGGTCATGTCCTTCACGGCTGACGACCATCGCCGGGAAACCAGTCTCGGAAGTTCGGGAAGTATCAATTCGTGTGCCATGACACGCTCCTTGCCTGGGACGCACCTTACGGGGCGCCGTTATCCTCCCGTTTCGTTGACCTGTTTTGCGCCGACATTCACCAGCCTGACACGAGCTGTCCGATCGCCGCTTGAGACGGCCAACTCCTCCCAGCGAAGTTTCTGCGACTGGAATGCCGCATTGCAACAAAGATGGGCCGATCAGAGCTGAATGTGAAGGTATCGATTTGGAATGGCAGCCATGCGTGATCTGCAATCTGTATGCGCGCATGACCGCGTGACCCCAGGCGTGGTGGGGTATGAATCCATCCCATGGTAGCGTGTCGCCGACGAATGTCGCCACAACACCGACTTTCAAACCTTGTCGATGAATATCCGCTTAGATCGCTTCATGGTTACATTGAATCATTTGACCGGTTTTTGCTCGTTT
>TARA_R110002096_G_scaffold66118_5_pt1 | contig 20680 bp, 32 predicted proteins | sample TARA_R110002096 | Tara Oceans TARA_R110002096 (sample SAMEA4397295) | marine metagenome | biome: Polar Biome; feature: [DCM] deep chlorophyll maximum layer (ENVO:01000326); material: water (ENVO:00002006), including particulate matter (ENVO:01000060) such as... | depth 35 m
TTAGCTTGACCATATATACCGTGTAAATTAGAACGAGTTTTAACTGCTAGTCCCATAACATTATTTTTAGTAGTTGCTGCTGTCTTCATAGCAACCCTTTTAACATTTGCTGCTGCTGCATCTGCGTTCTTCTTAGCAGCAATTGATGCGTCACTAAGTCCTGATTTACCCTTTTTCAAAAGGTCGCCAGTAGTGCCACCAATGTTTACTTTGGGTGGTTTGTACGCTAATTTAGCCTTTGCCATCTGTGCCGCCCACTTTGCCTGACGTTTTGCTATACCTGCATTCCTTGCAGCATTCTCTTTTACTCGTCCGGCAGTGTAGTTAGCTTTTCTTTTAGCTTTGTTTGCTGCTGAGTTTAAATTATTTTTTGCCCTAGTTGATGCACTATTAACTTTTTTAACTACTTTTTTAGCTGCTTTTCCACCCATGTTAATCTTTCCTTTTGTGATTATGCTGTCTTTTTAGCATATAATTTACCTTTGCCTTTAGCAACAGTTTTTTTATCAGTACCTAAGTTACCACCTGATACACCTTTAGATCCAGTTTTGTTACTTTTATTACTGTTTCTAGCTGTATAGTTTGCTTCAGAGGAACCATCAGAAGATTCTCCCGGTGAAGTAGGGTTAAGGAACTCGCCAATCTCTCTACCTGTTTTTGCTAGTTGATCTGGTATCTGCTTAACAGTTTTATATGCAGCACCTGTTTGTTCACCTGCTTTACTTTGTATGTCTCTAGACCATGGATCAACTTTTTCGTTTTTCCACTGCTCGTGTCCTTTCCATGAAACAGGTTTTGTATTATCCGTCAAGACTTCTTTAGTTGTTCCACCCATGTTTTTACCCTTCGTTAAGAAATAATCGCCAATCACCACCATCTGTGCCAGCGTGATAGTTTAGTTTGTTAGATAGTAGAGGAAAGTACGGAGACTCCAGTTCACAGGGTAGTACAAACTTATCTACACCATCATTAGCTAACATGGAGCTCATAGCTTGGAATACAGAGTATGAGTCTCTTCCTCTTATTTTTTTAGTGTGCATCCACCAGTAAACTGTGGGACTGTATAAACAAAATGCACCTACAATGTCTTCGTTCTTAGTGACTACATGAGTTGGCATGAGTGGATGTCTATTACCATCCTTGTCTGCCTCGTCATATACTTGTTGTCTTTCTTCTACTGATTCTATTGGTCTTATGTGTACTTGTGTAAGTGAACCCATAGTGTGTGTGTACTTTAAAGATTAAGCGTTACCCGATTTACTTTGGGTGTAACCAGAAAGACCACCTCCTTTGTAGTTAGCGTGAGATTTACTTTTACCTTTACCCTTTGCTTTTACTCTGTACTTCCTATTCTTACCTGCCGTTTTAGTATCCGTATCAGCCTCATTCTCCATGTCTAACTCTGCTTGGGCAATTTCTGGTGTGTCCATTTTAGCAGGTGGCGGTGGAGGAGGAGGCATTCTAGGAATTGGAGGTGCCGATCTCCCACCCATTGTCATCCTCGTATAATTGTTTAAGTCTTTCAATAACAGACTGTTGTCCTTGTAAAAAATACAGTTCTGCCTGTGAAGTATCTTTAGGAGGTAACTTATTAGGAAACATCTCTTCAAGATACAAGAGTAATTCTTTGGAAACTAAGTTATAGTCCATAAATGTCCACTTTTATATTAGAGTTCACAAGATCCTGCAACACATGCCAACTCTTGTGAGCCTGATGTATTGTCAAGTATCTCATATTTAAGAAGATTAGTCCAATCTATATCTGGTATGGTTTCTTTTAGAGAATCAAACTCTTCTTTAGTACACTCTGTGTATGGAGCTTGCTTATAGATATAGTCAGAATACGGTAAAAAGGATACACCAGATATGCTATCAAAGTTGTCGAATACATATGAACCAACAGTGACCCACTCCTCTTCTTTAACTGAGATGGTCTGGCTAACTTTGTGTTCAGCCCAAAATTTAGAGTAGATACCATGTAACTTTAATTGGTCAATAGCTGATAGATCTTTTCTGGTCAGTGAGTTCACAGGTGACTTCATTGGAAACGAGAATATCATTACGTTACTAGGGTTAGTCACATCAGGTTCGTGTGGTACTCCACTGTCAATCAATAGTTGACACAATGGGTCTTTAACATCCGATCTAACTGTCCTAATGTAGTAAGGGCTGTGCCTCGTATGTATTCCAGAAGCTGAGTTCACAAGTTGACTAACTGTTCCAGAAGGTTTGACACATGTTATACTAGCAGATGGGTTAATACCTAGTTCTAACGCTTGCTCTTTGTTGGTCTTAACAGCCTTCTCTTTAAGTTTAGTAAGTAAGTGTGGTAGGTTTTTATCATTTAAACCATTAGTTAGTGTACTATCCATTATACCTGTGAGTGACACACCTAACAACCGTTCTTCTTCACAGTTAGTTTTCCACTTATTACCTAAGTACCTAAAGTTTGTGAGTGTTGATTGCCATGTACCAAGTATTGTGGCTAGTTCCACTTTTTTAGTGAGAGAGCTAATCGTATCATCACTTCTAACAACTGCCTCAGTAAGGTTACAGAACTCTCGTGGTCGCAATATTATTTCTGAGCATGGGTTAGTTCCAAAGTCATCTCTTGCATCTCTTCTTTCGTTGTCTGTGTTAAGTGATTCAACATGTTTCTTAGCATTTGCACTGCTGAAGATACCTCGCTCACCTGACTTAGACTTATATAATGCTTGCCACTCTTTAAGGAACGTTCCCACATCTGGATTACCGTGGTAGTTAGCTGAGTTGTTAGCTAGTGCACGTTGAGAGTGTCTACCCCACCACTCACCTGACTTACATGAACGCATTTGTTCGTCTCCTAGATCACTTAAGGATAATAGCGCACTCCTACGTACTCCACCAACTACAACAACCTCTGCCGTTTTGCATACTATATCGTGGCACTGTAACGGTGTCAGCTTAGTTCCAGTTGCTTCACTGAACGTCCTTACTGTGAATCTAAACAGTTCTTCTAAAGGATCAGGTCCACTAGCTCTACCACCAAATGTTTTCAGTGGTTCACCTGCTTTCCTAACTCCACTCATGTCCCACTTAGGTATTAAACCTGAGTACAACAATGAGATGAGCTCACGAAATGCTTTAGCCCAACCTAACTTAGAATCTCTGACAACAATAACTGTATCTGTTTCATGTAGTTTCTCTGGTACAAAGGGCAACAAGCTTGTGTACTTAAATTCTACTGAGAAGCCCACACCTGTACCATTCATTAGAACATATAGGAGCTCATCAAATGATCTTGGAGTGTCAATGGGTAGGTAAGCACAATTGTAACCTGCTATGTTTTCTTTCTCAAGTGCTTCACCTGCGGTCATTAGACACCTCATTGACGGCATAATCTGCTGTGTTAGTACAGCGTGTCTTAGTGTGTTCTCTAACTTTGTATCTACTGTGTAACCACAGGTTTCTTTGAGGTGTTCTCTGAAGAACTTAAAGTATCTATCTACTGTTTCATCCCATGTCTCTCTTCGTTTTTTATCATAGTCCCATCTTGAATACCTACTAAGGTGTATGTACTCTTGATACTGTGTGGGTAGTTTCCATTCTTTTTTATTTACCATTCTTTTTTTCTCTCTCTTTCAATTAAAAATTCAATGTAAGTGCGTGCTTTTAATAAGTCATTAAGACCGCCTTTGTGTGGGTATCTAGACACATACTTAATCACGTTGCCTTCTAGGAAGTCTAACTCATTAGCTGTAATGTATTCAATAGGTTGGATAGCAAATCCTACCTTGTCGTAGTGGTCAGGGTTTGTCACCTCCTCTTTCTGGTAGCTCAACCTTTGTTCACGTTGCTTCTGTGACTCTTGATACTCGTTAAACAGTTTAAGTGTAGAGTCAGAAGGAACGTGTGCTTCTTCGTCCTCTTCTTTAATATTAACATAAGTCTGTGTCTGTGCATCCCATTGTCTAACACCCTTGCTTGTGTCAGGATGTGGTCCATGATCCCAAGATAAAGGGTGGCGTAAGAGTTCCTTTATGTTTTTCTGGTCATCTCTTTCTTCTTCATCTACTGAATAGTTAGTCATGTTACTCCCCTGTTGGTGGTTCCCATAGTGAAGGGTACTCATCTACCCCATTAAACTGCTCCACGTGCAAGATGTAGGCCATCCGTGCCTGTAGTAAAGCAAAATCTGCATCAAAACCTTTTGATTCATAGGTTTTTAGCACTGCATTCCAACGACTCTCATTATCCTCATCAGCTTTTTCAAGTATCTTGTTTGCTGTTATAGCTCCTACACCAAGACATCCGGGGTATCCATCTACTTGGTCTCCTGATAGTGTCTGTCTATAGAAGTTCTTCTCTGCATTTTCTTTCGATAGCTTGAAGATAGTCTCCGTTTCAAAATCCCAATGATTACCGGGAATCGTGAGTAGGTCTTTATCTGCTGATACTATACAAGTGTCTTCTGGACTTCTTGTACCTTCGATACCTAAGAGGTCATCTGCTTCTAACCACTTAGACTGCATAGTCTCATAAGTGGATCTCATGTACTTACGTGCTGGTGTGTAGCACACAGGTTTCCTTGACCCAACTCTCTTAGCTTTGTAGTTAGGATTAATTTTCTTTCTGAAATTACTGTGAGAACTGAGAAACACAATTACTTTATCTGCACCTGACTTTTCTTTTAACTGTTGCATTTCTGCATCTATTCTTTCTTTAACAACCTTGAAGTCACAGTGTAAGGTCCATATATCGTTACCCCAATCTACTTCTTTTTCACACACACAACAGTTTTTATACACTGTTATGTCACCATCAATTAGTAGCTTCATTTTCCCCTTTAATATTAGTGAGTCTCAGCCCAATTAGAACCAAAGTTATACTCACCTGTTAGCGGTACTCTTAAATTAAGTTGAGTACCTGAATTAGTGATTGCTTCTACTGCAATCTTACCTACTGTATCCTCAAGTCCTTTACGAACAAGTACTTGTATCTCATCATGAATGAAAGCAACTTGAGAATAGTCAGTGCCTTCTGTGTATCCTCTTTCTTTCACTAGTCTATGAAATTCCACAACCCACTTCTTGCACACAATAGCACCTGCTGACTGACAGAGAGAGTTTAGTGATGAGTGTGTTGATCTCACTGGTACTTTCCTCCCATCAATACCAAACAGGTACCCTTTCTCTGCTTTTCTGAACACTTCTTCTCGTAGCTTCTTGAATGCTGGTACTTTTGCAAAGAATCTGTTCTTTAGTTTCCTACCTTCTTTTTTATCTTTGCCCACAATTTGTCCCAACTTACCATCTCCAGCCCCATAAAGTAGTCCATAAATAAAAGTTTTAGCTTGGTCTCGACTAGGTAAGTCAGCAGCTTTTCGATTAACTTCGTGTATGTCACCACTAACAACGACTTTAGCGTAACTACCGCCATCAAAGGAAGCAAGATAGTGAGACACAACCCTAATCTCAAGAGAACTGATGTCACATCCCAGTAAACTGAAACCCTGTGGTGCATAGAATAGTTTTCTACACTCTGCTCCATATGGTGTCTTGACACTAGGTACCTGACCGATATTAGGGTGGGAATGAGAGCATCTACTAGAGATTGAGCCCATTGTATTAACTGATCCGTGAATTTTGCCATCCTTCTCGTGATGTAGCCAAGCATGTTTACCCTCTGATAATTGAGCTATCAATTTATTTACAACAAATGCCTCTGCCATTAGTTTAGCTTCAGGATAAGGTAGCTTTGAAAGTATTCTCTCATCCACCTTTGGCTCATTGGTTGGTGTGAAGTCTCGTGGTTTCCAGCCACGTAACTCAGTAAGTCTCTTAGCTATGTGTTTACGTGAGTTAGGATTGAAGTCCACAATTTTTACTTTGTTATAGGTACCATTCTTACGTGCACCTTCATCCACAATCCATGAACCAAAGACTTTCTTTAGCTCACTCTGCAACTTCTCTCTCTTGTCAGCTAGTTCTGCATACAACTTAGAAGCACCTTCAACATCAAACGGAAACCCATTCTCAGTTTGCTTCAAGCAGATCATGTGTATATCGTGTTCCAGTTGTACTGCATTCTCTGGAAACTTAGCTTCCAATAACTTACAGTACAGCTTATAGTTTAGTTGCACATCGTTCTCACAGTACTCAACCATTTCTAAACTGAACTCTTCAAAATCTGTGAAGTCTCCTTTATTTAGGTGCAATCTCTGACCCCATGACTTAAGTGAGTGTCTACCATACTGGTCTTTATCAATGGAACCTTTATCAAAATCCCTCTTAGCTCTGTCAGGGTACACTAATCTAGACCAGACTAGTGTGTCACGTAAGAGCTGGTGTGGTTCTGGTTCCCATTTGAAAAACATTTTTAAGGCTGGAAGGTCAAACCCTAAAATGTTGTGTCCTAAAATAGTGTCATATTTTTTTAGGAAAAATAGTGCGTCTGGTACCTCTTCTCCTGTAAAGGACACCAACTTATCTTCTTCTATATCGTAGATAACTATACAGTGTATCTTAGTAAAAGAATCTAAGAGACCGTCAGTTTCTATATCAAATATACATGTTTTCATCATCATCCCCTGATATGTCTCGCACCATTGCGACTATTGACTCAAGACAGAGTTGACAGAATGTAACTGGCATGGCACCAAATGAACCCATGATTCCATCACCAACATATTGTGAACTCTGTCCACATATTGTGCAACTGTCTGTATGTCTCGACTCAAATATACTTTCTTTGTTTATTATGTTCATTAGAACACCGCACTGTCACCACTCCAACTAGCTTCTTCATCCGATTCATCAAAAGGAATCTCGTCTAGTGGAACTTCAGTTAGTCTCCCAGTTTTGTGATCGTAGTCCAACTCACAAGCAATGCCTGTTTCACCTGTCCATCTGTTTTTAAGTACTCTAACTGTGGTACGGTCAGGGTTATCGCCTTGCTGATCTCTCTCGCAACCGATAACAATATCAGATAGTTGTCCTATGGATGCAGAACCTCTGAGTTGAGCCATACTTGTCTGAGCTCCGTCCTCATGTCCTTTGTTACCTTGTGGTCTTTTAAGGTGTGATACGAGAATAAGCCCACAATTAACCTCTTCTACTAAACCTCTGAGCTTAGTCATTAGGTTATCAATGGTTCGCCTTTCGTCACCCTCTTCTATACCTGATACCACAATGGATAGGTGGTCTAATATAATGAAACTACACTCACAAGCTGTCACCATGTACCTAATCTTAGATAGTAGGTTGTCACTTGCTAGTGAACCCCAATGGTCATACATGTAGATGTTACCTGTATTCAAAGTACTATCAAAAGCATCCTTGAACTCTTCGTCTGTGACCTCTACTGTACCTAGATGGAGGGGTTTATTTAAGTGTAGACCCATGAAACCAAGACCTGTCCTCTTGTTGGACTCCTCTAGTGCAATGTATCCAATCTTCTGCTCTTGGTTCAGTACATGATTTGCAATTTCACGGCAGACTTGTGACTTACCAATACCTGCACCTGCTGTGATAGTGACAATCTCGCCACGTCTCATACCTAGAGTTTTCTTGTTGATACCTTCGTATGGGTAGTCACATGAAGACATTGAATCTTCTGCACTTACTATGTCCCACAGGTCTTTACCATTTACTATTCCATCTGGTCTGTATATTCTAGCTTGCCATATACAATCAACTAGTTCTTTTACTCTACCCTTCACTAGCATCTCGTTAGCATCTTTTAATGGTAGCTTTGCTATCTTAGCTTTACCCGGAGGTAACACCTGTGCACATTCACGGGCCGCTTTTGTACCTGCATCATCGCTATCAAAGCAGAATATAACCTCATCATACCCATCAAGTAACTCTATGCTACTACGGATAGCTTTTGGAGCTCCTGCGGCACCATTTGGTACTGAATAAACAGGCCACCTATTACCTTGTGACTGTGAGACTGATAGTGCATCAATTTCACCTTCACATATAATAGCTTTTTTACCTTTACCTGACCAGAGGTGCTGACCGTATAGACCAGCCACTTTTATATCACCTTTAGTGTGAAAGTCTTTGTTACGAAACCGTATCTTCTGTGCTACTCGTGTTCCACTTGCATCTTTGTAGTTAGCAATCTGTACTGGTTGTCCTGCAACCTCGCCTATACAGTAGTCCCACTTTCTACATGTCTCCAATGAAATACCACGTGCACTTAAGCTAGTAGCTTCACCCTCAACAAAATCCATATTCTTATCCCCCCTTTGTATTACTACTTTATGTTCGCCTCCGCTTCGTTCTCTGTAATTACAACCAAAGCAGTAGGCATGTCCATCATCATAACGAGCTAGATTGTCTCTAGAGTTACAGCTTGGACAAGGTTCGTGTTGTATAAACTCACTGTCCTCATGATTGTGTTCCACGACTTCTCCAAATCTTCTCACCGTCTTTACTGACCACACTAATGTTGTCAATGTATGAGTAACCTGTCTTTTTGAGAAAGTCAAATATATTATCTAACACAGGTTGAAGTGTCTCACCTTCAAATGAGGTCTCAACTATGTTTTCTACAAACGAGCTCTTATCTGACACACCATTTACAGACTTAAATGCTAGTGTGTAATACTCTCTTAATTCATCTTCATCCATTCATCCCCTTAATTTGTGTTTGAGTAGGCCACAGTTCTCTGAGTTAGCTTTCCACCACTCCTTCACATTGAATGATGGGTTTTCTGTCTTACTCAGGTCTCTATGACCCACAACTGTTGCATTAGGATACATGTAAGTGAGAGTCAATACTAACGTAAATAAAGACTCAATCTGTGGTTTTCCGTAGTCTGGTGCAACTACACCTCTAGTATTTAGACCTCCAGCAAGGCACACGCTAACAGAGTCAGCATTGTGTTCTTTAGTGTGTGCTCCTACTTCATTCAGGTTTCTTCCTACCTCAATTAGACCATCTCGTCTTATGAAGAAGTGGTATCCAACCTTTAACCGTCCAGCTATACGGTGCCACTCATCAACGTCTCTAATGGTTATGTCCGAATTAGGTTTCGTTTCAGTTGAGTCGATTACTATTAGGTTAGTTAGTTTTCTTCTTGACATCTTTAGTCCATTCATGAGGTACGATCTCTTCCGAATATTGGAATCCGTGTTTATCGCACCAGTTAGCGCATGTTAAATTAGAACGTTGAATACGACTGTTCACATTAGAAAATACAAACCGTATGTCTAGTTCTGGATGTTGCTCTTTAATTGACCTGTGCATCCTCTGTTCTTTATACCTGAAGTAACCTTTTGCTTCAATTATAATTCCATTGGGTAACACAAAGTCAGGTTTATAAGTACCTGAGACGAAATAAGCAACAGACATCTGTTCATACTCAAACTTGCAATCACGCTTTGTTAAGTTGTCAGCTATCCGTTGCTCAAGACCCGATCTAAAAGTCACCGGATTTTTCATCATCAGTTTCAAAGGCTTGGCCTTCTTCCACTTTAACAGGAGAAGGTGTTTCTTGTACTACTTCGTACTCTTCATCCACATCAAACACATCTTCAGCGTTTCCACTTGCGATGTACTCTACCAGCTTAAGTACCTGTACCATACGTAACCTGAGCTGTACACCTAGTGAGGTGCCGTGCTCGTATGGTGCAATCTCATAAGCTACTCTACCTATACTACCATTACCTACTTTAACGGTGGTTGCAATAGGCTCATTTTTTGGTCCTACTACAATAGGTCTTTGTGTGAATGTCTCTCCACTACGAGAGTTAGTGCCTGATGCCTTAAGTTTGAAGTGGAACTCAGTTCCTTCCTCCATACCTTCGTCATCAAGAGTCACTTTGTAAGGCAAAAACTCCTGCCATTTTTTTGCAGATTTTTGTTGGCACTTAGTCTTCCACTCTGCATGAGCTGTGTCAACAAGTTTCTGCATATCTTCTGCTTCAGTACCTGTCAACAGCACCTTAATATGATACTGCCCCTCTACTTTATATGTAGTGTCAGCAGTCATAATGTGAGGCCAACGGAACTCTCCTTTTGGAGTAACTGGATACTTTCCTGCCATGTTTTCCTTTCGTGTGTGTTACTGATTGTGTTGAACCTATAATGTCCACATTTAAGAAAAGAAGTACTTAGATTGTAAGACACCCATAATATCAAGGTCTCCACGTTCAGGTGGTTCCTCAAGTTCTGGAATTACGTCTATAACCTCATCATAGAAATTAGTAAGTACATCTGTTTCTGAATACATCTCCACAAACGATTCTCGTATTGAGTCTGCCATTCGTGGAACAAAATGTGCATGTACTCCATATGAGTCGTGCACTACTGAGAAATCCTTTATTCCACTCTTTATACACCTGTTAATAGTTAGTGTGAGTGCTGTTGCATCCATACTATGTACAAAGTTTGGTGACACGCCATTGATTGATCTACGCCTGTCCAGATTCTCGGTTTCCTCCTGTATAGAAGGTTTAATCAACACATTATCGATGTGTGTTGTAATTCTTCGTGGTTTCATACTCTTATATATCTGCTGTACCACGAATCCTGATGGTGTCTCCCATATTATAGGTAAGTTCTTCTCTGACATCTTTCTACCTATGTCCTGAAGCCACGACATAGCTTCACGTGACTTGATTACTACTTCACCTATAGCCTCCCACACATGTTTACCTAAGTACAGTGAGGCTTCATATGTGTGATCTCCAAATGGGTTGAATGTAGGGTTGGATATTATCCTGTCATTCATAGCCTCTTCAACATATGCCCTACAACTGAACCGTGTGCCACCATAGGGTACCACCATCACTGGTCTTTTAGTGATTTTACGGTCAATACCAAAGGATAACCACTCTTTTGAGTATGGTTCACCGTGTTTAGCTTCCTCTACCACTTTCTCATGTACCACATCTGCTACTAACTGGTAAATATCTTGTGGTACCTCCTCTGGTGTTAGATTTGTGGCTATTCCACCAATGGGGTCTCTGAGCATAGCTGAGAAATGTTGTAGCCCATTGTTTGACCCATCTAAACAAACAGGTAATCTTGACATGAACCCATAACCTTCTTCACTAAACCTTGCCCACTCAAAACACCATGCTAAGAACGTCCAAGGCTCATCTGCCTTAGTCCACCACCTGAAATTAAGTGGTTCTCTAGCTGATTGCCTAATGTTATCAGTGTTTTGCATGACCCAAGCTACTCTGTCAGTGAATGACACCTTGTCGTACCCGAATGAATTAGCCCCATGTACACCAAAGTAATCTCTTTGTTCCTCATTATTAATGGGAAACTTCTCTGCAAACTGGAGCAAAGCCTTTGCATAATCTGGACCTTGTGGTGTCAGAAACGAATTTACGGTGTACTTACGTCCTCTAAAGTCACATTGGTACACAAAGTATATAGCTTTGTACTGTCTGAACTTACGTGCCATTGCTATAGTTCTCACCAACTGGATACGTTTACTGGTCATCTTAGCATTCATATCGTGAACAATCATGGCCTTTTTCTTCCACTTGATGAAGACTTCCATCTGCTCTGGTGTCATCTCATTCTTTTTACCCTGAATTGGACATGGTAACACCTTGTAATCCTCTCGTGGTGGTAGATTAGCCCATGATTCACCTGTTTCCCAACACTTTCTCATAACGTCCAGCACTGGTTCATTAACTGCCCACTTTGTACGCTGGAGTGCGTTGATTGCACCATACTCTAGTGGCATAGAATGATTCTTCATCTCCTCTAGGTACTCTCTGTTCCTAGTCTTAATCATGGATATTGAATCAATCCTTCTGGTGTGGTAGCCCCCATTAAACGGTGAGCTCCAATCCTTTGGTGGAATTACACATGGGTAGAAGTACGGGTGTAGTCCTTCTCCCTCCTTATTGACGTTCTCTATCCAAAACAAGGTTGCTTGGTTAGCTTGTAGGTATATAACACGTTTCTTACGTCCGAACTGAACGGTTTTTACCTCCATTAACCCTGTAGTTCTAATGAGTATGTCAATGAGCTTACTACCCAAGTGTAACTTTTCTGTCTTACTCCACGGACTATGCTCCAGTACCTCAGCTTTACTCATGGTTCTGATGATGTTGTACCTACGATACAACCTGTTACTGGTGCGTGAAGTGACCTTCTTTTTGATCCTTCTGAATATCTGCTTTGACTCTGCTCCACTATCCCACAGATCAAACTTGAACTGATCCTCTATGGAACTTGCCAACTTCATGGCAACACGAGTGAATGGACTCCTTTGAGAGACACCATCCAGAGTGTACTTAAGTGCTAAGTAGGAACATATCTCAGTATCCATTAGAGCTAGTGTGAGAGCTGAATTCTGATACTTTCCAACTCCACCTGCTAGTGCCTCCTCCAGAAACTCTTTGATACCTCCTGACACTGAGTCCAGTGCTTCCTTCATTAACGTGATACCGTAGAGAGTTGTTGACTCTCCTCCACCTTTCTTGGCATCTCGGATATTCTTGTAATACCTGTCGATGCCAAGAGAATTCATTTCTTTCTCGATTCTTTCTTGTTCATCGTTTAGGTTCAATTTAGTACCTCTTTTGAAAGGTTCTGTGAAAGTATCTCATTAAAGTTCTTCTCAATGAGGTTCATTGTAATATTGATAAACACTAGTGCTTGATTGATACACTCTTCTGGTGTGTTCTCATCATCTCTTAGTGCTCCATCTATCATTACAATAGCATTACCTAGAATATGCTGTGCCTTTCGATCTAACTTGGCAATCTGTTTGTTAGTCAGATTATATTCCTTCTTAAGGTTCTGGTAGTCAAACGTTTTTAGTTCGCTATCACTTTCCATAAGCTCCTTTTAGTGTGTGTTGATACTCTTTCTTAAAGTATGTACTGCATTAACAAATGAATCCTCTGGTATACTACCTGAGTATAACCAATCAGCCTCATCTATCATTGATGTGGTTGTATCCATTATAAACTGGATGTACTCAAGGTACGAGATAGTCTCAGAATCAAAATTAGGTCTGTTCTCTCGTATCTCAGCTTTCATGAGTTCAGCTTCTTTCTTAAGCGTACTCTGAAAGTGTCTGAAGTGACCTCCACTCATGTTCTCCTCACAATTATATAGTTTACCCACCACCAACTTACTTCTGGTGTAGGACAGTTTACTCTTGTGTACTTGAGTACCTCTGTTCTTTATCCCTTTTCCCATAGCTTTCCTAATGTGTCACTAGCTTATTCTCTTTTACTACGTAAATGTCCACATTTTAAAAGAGCTGTTAAATTACCCTCTTACAAGTGTCCACTCTGTTGACAATATCTGCCACATACACATCACCATAATCGTAGGTGTCGTAGGTATATGGTGATTTGACTGCACAATACCAGCGAGCGTATGGATTAGTCACTTCCTTTGAAGGTTTCTGGTACTTCTTCATTACCCTCCACTCCCATTGGTGGTCAAGAGTCTCCCATATCTCATATGGAGTCTCCACATTCACTGTTTTGTTACATAAGTTCTTATCAACCATGTGTTCCCCTTTGTTAAGATGGTGGGCAAGGTAGGATTTGCACCTACTGTGTCATACGACACCTGATTTACAGTCAGGTTGCTTGTCTAGATTGCATACTTGCCCATTATTTGATTCTAACGTTCACCTGTTCCACAACAACTGTTGGAAGGAGTGAACATTAGGTCACAAAACCTCTGGTTAGAATTAGAGAGTGTACCGATACAGCAGAACAGTGGGTTTTGCCTTACTCAGTACCTGTCTCGATACTGACACCTTGTTCCTTATGTCCAAGTACGACTTTCACGTAAAGTACACTCAATTCACTCGTCTGATGCTCCTCTATCACTGTCAGGCTCATTATACCTGTGTGTGTATGGATACATGTAGTCCGTATCGTCTCCATAGAAGGTACCAGTGTCCTCTTTTCGTTCACTCATGCTAGAACATCCTCCATCCAATTTGGACTCACTGGAAGATTCATAGTGGCCTCAGTAAACGAACCATTTCTATTGTTACTTACCTTGAAGTTGGCTAAGTAACTTTCTGGTGACAGCACCGACTTATATATGACATTCACAAGGTGCTCAATCGGCATGTCCTCTATTGGTACATACTCATCTTTTGAGTGAGAGTAGTACGCAATGGTGATTTTACGCTCTTTGTCTGACATTATTCCCCTTTCAGTTTGAATTTACGGTACCTTGGACTCTTATACCCACTTTTACTACACTGCAAGCAACTGCAAAATATTCCATTACGCTTTTTGCCTTGTTTATACTTGGTACTAAGTACAAACTTCTTCATAGCTTTAGGTGACATAATAGTCCTCTGGTTTAGGTTAGCTCCAGCTCTTCTGTTCTAACTGGATGGATACACCTAGTGTCTCAATGAACTTGAGTGCACCACTGGTAAGTGTGGTAGTACCGAGTAAGTCGGCATACTCACGTGCTAATTCGTTCTTCGGATAGAACCTACGAGTACCATAATGCATGTACTCTTCAATTTGAATCTGCATATTCCCCTTTTACTTAGATTGACACTTCATACACGAACTCTGAACACTCTGGAACAGGCGTAAATCGTGCTGGCTTCTGGTCTTCCCATATACACTTGTGTACATTAGACACGTGCCAAGGTGTCGGAAAGTGGTGAGGATAGAGCATACTCATGTGAGCACACCAGTTATCCCACACCTTTCTAGTACCTCCACACTTCTTCTCTATTATATCGAGGTACACGTGTGCTTTCTTCTCTTTAGTGGCTAGACTGTTACCACTGGTCTGTAGGTACGAAGGTGTACCCTTAGATGCATCTACTTCAGGTAAATACTTCCTGAAGTTGTGTACATCCAGACAACCTGCCTTACCAGCAACTAACTGGCAGACAAATCCAGCTTTAGGTAGCCCTAAACCGGGCACCTCTAAGAACAGCATAATCAAATCCTGTGATATACTGGACTTCTTACTGCGTATTATACGCATCATTCTGGTGTACAGGTCACGCCTGTTCTTACGGACGTAGTTTATACCTGTCCTCTTGTTACCCCATATCCATGAGGACTTAGTCCCACGCTTGCGAAACTCTTTCATCATCTTAGGTAACATGGATGTCTGTACTCGGATACTTGCGAATACAAACGCAATAGTTTGTTCTAATTCCTTTTCACCAGATTGTGCGTACTTACGCACCTCTGGGTTGTGCGTAGAGTACATTTTACACCTTGTTTAAGGTTAATTTAACAGTGCATTTGCCTTGATGACAAAAGCACGCTCAATCCTCATTTGTTCACGAAATATTACTCTTGATTGGCCCACATCCTGTACTATTACAGGACGGCCTTGTACTGCGCCCATTAGGACGCCCCTCTGCTCCTCCACTCCATTCGTACCAGTACGTACCCATGATCCGGGCTGTAGTTGGTGAGGCTGAAGTGGTTGGTCATGTAGACCTGTTACAGTCTTTAAAAACTTAGCCATAATTTAACTCCGTTATAGTTCTAGGTCTTTCAAAGAGCTATTCTAGTCAGAACCTAGAAAAGACTAGTCAGCTTAAGATAAGTGTTGGTGTGTCCGATATCCTCGGCTCGGACTATGTCCCTCAAGACATAATCATTAGCTATGTGTACATACGGAGTCTGACCCTGCCGAGCTGACACTCTCCATTCCACAATAGTACACCAACAGTATGCACCCACAGTTAGACGTGGTTAGTCACGCTTACGGCATCCTAAGACACCATTTATAGGTTGAAACTCCGTGTCCAACCGTGAGTGTTGCTATAGATAGAGTCAGTTGCCTGACCCCATCAAAAGATACACTCACATGTATCTTGGGCAAACTTCTTTACCGAATGGTACCTTACCATCGGCTTCCCTTGTCCGTAAGTGTCCGACCAATACCTTAGTATTATTACAAGGTTTGATCTTAGTTTTGCTCGCATTCCAAACACCAGAGGTCTTAACTAGACCACTCTGTTCAGGAACAGGCAAGACTCTGTAACGGACACCATCTAATGTTATGGTGCTCATTTGTCTCCTAAGTTTATGTTATTGCATAGAGTATTAATCCCCAACCTATGCATCCCCATATAAACACTACATGAATTGCAATGTCAAACAATAACGATTCAGTGTATCGCATTTGTCAACTCCTGTATTTAATTGTAAAAGAACTAACTAACTTACTTCCTTACTCTTATTATACCATGTTTTTTGAAGTTGTCAACTCTTTATATGCTTTTTTCAAAAGCTTTAAATGTTTAACAACTTCCTTACTCTTAATATACCATAGTTTTAAACTATGTCAACTGTTTTATTCATTATTCGCAATAAAATATCTCATTTGCTCTGACTCTTCTTCTTTAAAGTCAATCACTGGTATTATTGACTCTTGGACTGGCTGTACTGTATTGTAATTGACTTCTTCTGTAGATTCTAACATTTATATTCTCGATTTGAGATTATTTGGAACAGTGAGAAACTAATTTGTTAATCACTGTATTAAGTATAGCAGTTTTAAAACTAATTGCAACAATAAAATGCAAATAAATTAAAATAAATGAAATTAAATGATAATAAAAAAAATAGATACACTGAAACAAATGGAACACATATTGCATGAGCAAAACAAATGTGAACAAATGAAAACAAATGGAACACATATTGCATGAGCAAAACAAATGTTTACTTGTGTTGCGTTGTGGCACACAGGTTGCAAGGCATGTTCTATATAGTACCCACTGGTTCAATATATTGAACATGGTGCTACACAGGAAAACATTTGTTTTTCACTTGCAAAATATCAAAGGCAGCATGGGGTAACTCTGGTCGCGTAGGTATCGATAAGGGTAACGAATTTTTTGTTCAAATATTTACAAGTGAGCACACATGTATCCAAACGTAAACCCCACACACACACAGGTATCCATTTGTCACACATGTACTCATTGACCACCCATACTCTACCTACAATGTCCAGTATTAGTTCCACATAGGGTAACTATTAGTCTCATTAGGTATACTTAAGGGGTTGATGGCGTTTTCTAAGAACTTTTCCAACTCCATATCCAGCATTTCCTCTTTTCTGTCAGACATTTTAACGTCAACATCAGCAGCCATTTGGTCTACCCAGTAGCTAACAGCCATACTTAAGACATCAAGTCTATCGTCATGAGTGAGTGCACCTCTTTCTTTTGTCACTCTAGTCATCTGATGAGCCAACATGTACCTACTTTGCATCTCAGGTGGGTAGTGTTGCACTGAGTGGTAGTCTCTTTCTAAGGCTTTCTGGTCAATAACTAACCTATGTTGATTCATTACTGGCTCAAGGGTATCCACTATTCTCTTTTCTTTTTGGATATTGTGTCGTACCTCTTCTATTGAACAAGGGTAAATCTTAGTCAGCACAGGTTTCAATAGTTCAGAGAACATACCATCACCAAAGTTTGACTCAATAAGCACTTGGTTTACCTTGTACTTTCTAGCTAGTACGGACAAGGCTTGCAGTGTGTCACTTGAGTAACCTCCTGAGATACCTCCGAAGTCTATGACATAGAGAGTACCGTTCAACATCTTCACTACTGCAAATGCAGTCTCATCTTTACCACGACCACTAGGATCTATGGCTAACACTGAACCTGTGTAACTTATGTAGTTACCTACGATCTGTATGGGTGGGTAGAAGTAGTCACCGGGCATGCCCACATTAGGAATATCTATTATCTTATCTTTTGACCTACCCCACACTACTTTCTCTGGAGCTTTGTCATTGTCAATGTCCATCACTATCAGATCCTCAAGTTTAAGAGGATACCTGTCGGCATCAGACATAGCTGTGTCTAACATAAACTGAAGTGCAAAACCTGACCTACCATAACTGAGTTCTCTTTCAGTCAGATCTAGGTCGTCAAACCTAAGTGGATCAAGGGGCGCACCTTCTTCAGCACCTTCTTCAATATGCTTCAGTACAATAGGTGCAAGTTTACCCCCATACTTCTCAATATTCTTAGGTACTCTTGAGGGCCATATCAGAGGCTTATAACCTCTCTCTGGTAGAGTCTCGTAGAGGGACATCTCAGTCTGTGGTGTACCTAGGTAAATCACACGGCCTTCAGGCTTCAGTATTGCATCGAACTCTTTAACTGCTTCACTGATCTTGTCTCTCATAGTCTGTGTCATTGAGTTATTAGGAATCTCAATGTCATCTGCAATTACTATGTCAGCTCTTGAACCTGCTAACTGACCTGTGATACCTGCTGACTTAACAGAAGGACTGTGTGAGGCCTTTGCCGGACCTACATCAAAGCTTATCTTGGATTGCCGCTGTGACCCTTTAGGAATCAAGTGTTGCAGCAGCGGCATTTCTGTTATAAGCCGCATGGTAAAGGTGGAGAAGTCATCTGCTCTTATCTTAGATGCAGAGACCACAAGTATCTTTACTTCAGGATTCAGCAGTAGCTGGTGACATGCGTATGCACTTGTAATATAGCTTTTACCTACCCCACGAAAAGCCTCTATCACAATCCTTTTTTCATCATGATCTTGTAGGTACTGTGCTATGTCATATTGAACAGGTGTTGGCTCAGGTAAATTAAGATGTTCCCATACTACAAAGAGGAAGTTACGGAAGTCTTTTATCAGTTCTACTTGTGGTGTGTCCATTGGATTGTCTTATAGAGTGCTCAGATCTCTCTGTAACGAAAGGAAAGAGGTTGGGTATACCAATGGTACACCTTAGTTAGTTTAGGGTGTCCTTAAGGGCTTCCTTTTTAGGAAATGGTAGGACATTAATTAAGTTCCCTAGAGGACTATCTTGTACCGCTAGACCTTCTATTCCATTATCCTTTAGGAATTTAATGGCATTACTTATGTCTGCACTAGAAGCATCCCCACCGTTTATCCTGTGGGAGAGCTCACGTGCAACCTGAGAATGTAGGTTCTCTAGGGTTTCCTGTGGTGCTTTACTCATTTCTTACCTTTTGGTTGTATCTTGAACTTTGTCTTACCTTTAGGAGGTATGGTCTTAGGATTTGTGGAAATGTATCGTAGTCCTTTAGAAGTCTTCGCTACGTGTGATGGCTTAGCCTTATCTGCTATCTTAGCAGTAATAGGGTGTTTATTTTGTAAGGCTGCTTTAGCTCTAGGTCCAATCCCTACTCCATGTCCTCTTGGTTGATTATAGTCATATGCATCTTTGTCAGATGTTTTAGGTGACTTATTTACTTTTTGGTTCTGTAAGGCTTTCACTGGTCTAGTACGTACCTCTTTAATCTTTGAGGAACTTGAGATTTTATTTTGTTTCTCGCCAATCTTTAGAAGCTTCTTAAATTTCTTCATAAGACCAGCTCTAGTCCCACCACCTCTAGCTCCCATCATTTGGTTCCCTAACTGTATGGCACTCTCAGTTTTACTTAGTGGTTTCTTTGGTACTGTCATTTGTTTCCTTTAGTTTGAGTATAGTTTAGGGTTTTCTTTTACTAGTTTTATTCTATGACGTTTCATAATAGCTAAGAAAGAGTTGTCCTCATCTCGTATTATAATAGTCTTAATAGCACACGTAGGACAATAGTTTCCAAGTGTTGTAGCTTCAGATACTAATGCACAGCCTTCTACTCTTTCACAAACTTGTACATACTTTATTTTGTCTGCAAAGGAGACAAGTGGGAACATGAGTATACAAAGTGTTAATATGTATTTCATTCTATTCCTTTTCTTCCATAATAGTCCTTAATTGCCGCTTTAATTGCATCCTCTGCTAAAACAGAGCAATGTATTTTAACTGGAGGTAACGAAAGTTCCTTTACTATATCAGTGTTTTTAATCTCTTGTGCTTCACTTAGAGTTCTACCTTTGACCCACTCAGTTGCTAATGAGGAAGATGCTATAGCAGAACCACATCCAAAAGTTTTAAACTTGGCATCTACTATCTTGTTATCTTCTACTAGTATCTGAAGTTTCATTACATCACCACATTCAGGTGCACCCACAAGACCAGTACCGACATTACTATTCCTACTATCCATACTGCCAACATTATTAGGTCTTTCATAATGCTCCATTACCTTTTGGCTATAAGACACTTAGTAACCCATCCAATCTTTGAGTTGTTTTAGTGTAGGCTTTTTAAAGGTAGTTTGACTAACACCTACTTTTTTGTACTTACCAGCACTAGAAGTTACCGTGTATGCCTTAATTTTTCCCTTGTCATTTAGATATGTGTAGGTATTAGGTTTACGTGTGTCAAAGTCTGTCTGACTGTATCCATGACCTTCCATAAAGCTATCGGTGATCCTGTCACTACTAGGACTATCATCTTTTTTCTTAACCTTTAGTTTCTTTAGTTTCCTAGATTTAGACTTACTACCGCCACCAGCACCACCAATCTTGTCATATATATCAGCATGTGTCTCAGTAGCCTTGAGTTTATTTTTTATCTTTTTCATTTAGTAACTCCAGACCCAAGGTCTATTATGTGCTTCAATTGTGTCCAAATGTATAAATCTGGAAGACTGCTTACCTTTTTGACTTATGCCAATACCTTTCCAAACACTTGAACGTATCATGGCAAAGCTCAGAACTTCGTGAGCAAACTTACCAGAACATAGGATGTCAATAGCTTTACCTGTGGTATGTGGTCCTGTAGTGCCTGAACCTGAAACAGTGTTGTTATATGCAGGACATCTATAAGCTGAACTAATCTTTAGAGGTTTCCCAATTGC
>TARA_R110002096_G_scaffold22547_6_pt1 | contig 20672 bp, 23 predicted proteins | sample TARA_R110002096 | Tara Oceans TARA_R110002096 (sample SAMEA4397295) | marine metagenome | biome: Polar Biome; feature: [DCM] deep chlorophyll maximum layer (ENVO:01000326); material: water (ENVO:00002006), including particulate matter (ENVO:01000060) such as... | depth 35 m
TACACTGTTCGCCAATTAAACTGCCGCCGATCTTGCTCTACGCGCTCCGTCGCTACTGCCTGACTCAATTCCATATCGCTTCAGTTCTCCTGTGCCTGTCCCGAGTTATGTGTTTGTACTAATAAATACGCGATCAGATCGCGCCGATCCTGCGGCTTCGGTACGCCGATAAAGGTCATGAAATTACCGGGTAGAAACTTGGCCGGTTCCGCCAGCCACGCGTCGAGTGCCGTCGGTGTCCATATAAAGTCGGCATTCTGCAGGGCCGGCGAATAGGCAAACCCTCTGACCTGACCAACCTGGCGACCGAACATGCCGTGCAGAGCCGGGCCAATCATATTCGGACCATCTTCCTGCAAACTGTGACACGCCATACAGACCAGCGCCTGACGTTTGCCATTCTCGAGATCAGCTCCAAGGTAGGGTTCCTGCTGCAGATAGTCCGCAGTTTCGAGTACCACCTGCTCGCCGAGGCTTGCTGCAGTAACAGCCGGTTTGCTCGCACTGTCCGATAACTGTTCCTGAGTGCCATCGCCACATGCCGTCATCGACAAGGCCGCGGCCAGTGCCAGAATCTGTCCGCTGCGTGACACCCGACATTCTCCACAAACTCTTCAAGGCTCCAATATAAAGTAAATTGCGCGCGGCTGCCGGATTGAATGAGTCGCGCCCGGGAAATGAAAATCCATGACGCAGATATCGCCGTTTTTGTATAATTCGTCGACATTTTTCAGCGATAATCGTTGCATGCGCGGATACACCGGGACTTCCGCCGATGGGCAGGCGGTACATTATGTCGACAAGAAACGTTGGCTATGGTGCCTGTCGGTCATTTACCCGGTACAACCCCTGATATTTCTCTGGTTGCATGCAAGTACGGGCGTTGATGCCTGGTTCGTACTGCCGTTCGTTCTCAACTACCTGCTGAATCCGCTGCTTGACTGGATTATTGGTGAAGACAGCAACAATCCACCTGAAGAAATCGTCATGCAGCTCGATAGAGACAAGTACTATCGTCGGCTAACGTATTTCATCGTGCCGTTGCACTTCGTCACTTTTTGTATTGCGGCAATATACGCCACGACTCAGCCCATGAGTTGGTGGGCGTTTGCCTTGCTGGCCGCTCTTGCCGGCCTGATCGCGGGACTGGCCATTAATACCGGCCATGAACTCGGACACAAAAACACCGCACTGGAAAAATTGCTCGCTCGCATTGTCCTCGCCGTTCCGGCGTACGGGCATTTTACAGTCGACCACAATCGTGGGCACCACATGAAGGTGTCAACATATGACGATCATGCCAGTTCGAGAATGGGTGAGAGTATTTACAAGTTTGCACGGCGTGAAATTCCTGGCGCATTCAGGAGTGCCTGGCGCATCGAAAAGGATCGCCTCAATAGTCGCGGCAAGCCAGCCTGGCATACGAGCAATCAAATTTTGCAGTCCTATGCACTTACCGGCCTGCTCAGTCTCATATTGCTACTGACGCTGGGGTGGAAAACTATTCCTTTTTTACTCATTCACAATGCGGTGGCTTACTGGCAACTGACGAGTGCAAATTACATTGAGCATTACGGCCTGCTGCGCATCAATGACACCAACGGCAAACCCGAGCGTTGTGCACCGCACCATTCCTGGAACAGTAATCATATTTTCAGCAACCTGGTTCTGTTTCATCTTGAACGGCATTCAGACCATCATGCCCATCCGCAGCGGCGTTACCAGTCGCTGCGACACTTCGACAACTTGCCGCAGTTGCCAAACGGTTATTTCGGCATGTATCTGCTCGCGCTTTTTCCCTGGCTCTGGTTTGAAGTCATGGACAAGCGCCTGATGGCGCTACCGCACGTGAAGGGCAACCTCGACCACGTCAACATCGACCCTGACGCCCAGCCGTCTATATTTCTCAAATGGGGGCGCGATAAAATGGAAGAACCCACCTGTACGGACTTGCCGGGCCTCTAGGTCGGGCAGTTACAAAAATCGGCGAGATATAGAAATTCGCGCCGTGCTGCAGGCTGACTTTCATCGCATACTTGCCGGATGAGTTCGCACCGCATCACTGCCCGGACATTGATCGCAATTTCTGTCGCGACTGTCGCCGGGTTGATTGCTCGTGAGCTTGTACGTGCTCGACTGGTTGCGGCAGATTTTTCCTTGCCGTTTTCAGCCGACCTGTCATACCTTGCCGTGCCGGTAGTCTTGCTTGCTGTTCTGTTTCCCCTTTGGCGCAGCGAAAAGGCGTACCTTGCTTCACAGTTCAGGACCTCGGATCTGAACTGGCGCATCGCGCTGAGTGCTATTGCGATTGGTTTATTGATGCGCCTGGCGTGGTGGTGCCAGTTGGTCTTCGGAGTATCGTTTGGCTATTACCAGAACGCCGATGCGATCCCAACGAATGTCGCCGTCTTCCATTTCGACTGCCCCGAGCCTGCTGTTCTGCTGGTTGGCCTGCTCGTGATGTCATTGCTGGTGCCAATCATTGAAGAGGTGACCAATCGGGCGTACTACATGGGTGCGCTGGTTCGCTGTGGTGCCGCGGTGTCGATCACGGTATCTGCATTGATATTCATGGTTTTGCACCGATACGCAGGATGGCCTTTTGTCTTCTTTGCCGGGGTAATTCTTGGCGTGCAATACTGGTATACCCGCTCACTCTGGAGCTCCGTCATTTCTCACGCGACGCTGAACGGTCTCATCCAGCTCGATTGGCGCTGTTTGCAGGGCCGCTGGAATCCGGCACCGGGTGAGCTGCCCTTGTTGTCCAGCGGTATCGGTGCCAGTGTTCTGCTCGTGCTTTGTGTTGCTCTGCTCATCATACTGCTTCGACAACTGGCTATCGGGGCGCACCGGGCGCCCCGATAGATGCCTCACTATGCGGTTGCGACCCGCTCGATAATATGCGAAGTCGCTTCAACCAGACTTTCGTATATCTCGATAATGTCTCGACCGAGGCCCGACGGATTCCCAATACCCGCGAGGTCATTGTCGCCACTGGATGGGCATTCATCACTCGCACCTGAAACCAGGCTCATTTCGCTCACAATCAGCTCTCTCATTGCAATCTCCTTTTTGATGATTTGCTTGCGCTTCCTGCGCAATTCCAATGTAGTTCCACGGGCTGGGCCGCACCCCTCGCATATCTGCCGTTATTTTGCAGATTTAACATATTATTGCCGCACTGGCTGCCTGTGATGTATCGCACAGTCCCGCATTGGGACGACCCTTATGCTGCGCTGAGAACTTTTTGTTTTGGGCCAATTGAGATTCATCATGAACAAATACACTATTCAAGCGTTGCTGATCACCGGCTTACTGGCACTATCCGGTGCAGCCAGCGCCGACTTCGGTGTTGGCTTCAAGGCCGGGACGCTTGGTCTCGGCTTCGAAGGACGCTGGAGCCCGATCCCGTGGCTGGACGTCCGCGCTGGTGCCAACCAGTATGACTACGACACGTCGGGCTCGCAGGCCGGCATCAACTACGATGCAACGCTTGCACTGGACAACTACTACCTTACCGGCAATTTCCGCTTTCCTTTGAGTCCGTTCCGTATAACAGCGGGCGCGTTCGCAAATGCCAACGAAGTTCAGATGGCGAGCTTTGACACCGGCGGTGCCGACATCACCATCGGCAATGACACGTTCTCGGCCGCCGATGTCGGCACGTTGCAGAGTGTCACATCGTTTGACGATACGTCGCCTTATCTGGGCGTCGGCTACGACTTCGAGATATTCGGTAAGGTCGGACTGAATCTAGACTTCGGACTGTTGTGGCAAGGCGAACCATCAGTCACCCTGGTTGCTACGGGCTTCGACAACGCACCACCGAGCGTACAGGCTCAGCTGGGGCCCGCACTTGAAGCCGAGCGCTTGGAGATCGAGAACGAGGTCAGCGACTACAAAGCATGGCCTGTTGTATCACTGGGGTTTGTCTACAACTTCTAGGTTTCCGAGCCGCGCAATTTGACTCTTTGTAATCTTGGATGCCGCCGTACCAGTATCAGTGCGGTACAGATCAGTAGCAGGAATGGCACCGGAATCAGCATCAACGTTCCCCAGCCAAAGTAGTGCAATACGGCGCCCGCCAGCAACGAGGCAAGCGCTGACGATCCAAATATCAGGAATTCATTCAGCGCCTGGGCACGGAAGCGTTCGGATGCACGGTACGAATAGGTCAGCATCGTTGTGCCACCGACGTACAGGAAATTCCAGCTCACGCCGAGTAACACTAATGCCCACCAATAGTGCAGCAGAGTATGCCCCTGCAGTCCCACGGCCACTGCAATGAGAAGACCAAGCGCGCCGGCAAACATCAGCTTACTGACGCCCAGCCTTTCGATTAGAAATCCCGTCACGAGCGATGGCAGGTACATGCCAAGCACGTGTGCGCGAATCACCGATGCGGTCTGCTCCAGCGAAAAATGATCGTTGATGTGCATGCTAAGCGGAGTCGCCGTCATGATCAGCGTCATTAGTCCGAAACCGGTCGTTGCCCCGAGCACGGCAACCCGGAAAAGTGGCTGACGTACGATCTCACGGAGCGGCCGCCCCGTGTCATCGTCATTGGACTGCAGCTGTTTGCCGACCGGCACCATTAGCTGAAACAACATTGCTTGCAGTGCAAACAGCGCCGCAAGTGCGACCATAGTCCCTGCATACGGCACGTCAGCTACCCAATACTGGCCGCGCGTGGCCAATTCCTTGCCGACAACTGCTGCACCGATTGAGCCGACCAGGACCAGGGAGATCGCACGCGGCACAAATCGACTTGCAACACTTTCTGCCGCTGCATACCGATACTGATAGGTGAATGCCATATTCACACCGAAAAGCATGACAGCGATGTTAAAGCCGAGAAAACTCGAATATCGAAGTGCCAGCACAGCGATGGTTAATGCGAGCACAGATGTCAGGGACGCGATAGAAAAACTTTTGCGACGGCCAATCTTGCGCATCAACAATGTGGCCGGAACGGTCGACGCCGCGACCGCGATGACCATGACCGACAGCGGCAGCGTCGCAAGCGCCTTGTTTGTCGATAGTTCGGCACCAACAATTCCGCCCAGCGTGACCATGACGATAGAGCCTGTCGTTGATATCAACTGACAAAAGATCAGAACGGTCAGGTTACGCACTTGCATTGATTGTGCCGATAAGCATTATGGAGGCGCATTCTCACACATCGGAGTCAGCGTGGACACTCTCGATATATCAGCCAGGATTAAAATTCCGATATCCGAAATTACGATGACTGCAGTCCGGTCCCAGGGGGCCGGCGGCCAAAACGTCAACAAGGTTGCAACAGCCATTCACTTGCGCTTCGATGCCGCGAAGAGTGCCGCGCTGCCACAGCACGTCAAAGAACGCTTGTGTCAAATGGCAGATCGACGAATTACCGATGACGGCATGATGATAATCAAATCACAGGCATTCAAGAGCCAGGAGCGCAACCGCCAGGCGGCGCTCATGCGCCTCGCAGAATTGCTACGCTCTGCAACACGAGCGCGGCGACCGCGAATCAAGACAAAGCCGAGCCGGCGTGCCAGGGAAAAACGCCTCGACGCAAAGTCCCGGCGTGGTGCGTTAAAGCGGTCTCGCCGAAGCAAGCTTGACGACTAGGCATCTCGAGAGCGGCCAACGCAGCTGAAATTTTCGCTGCATCGCCAAACGCATCAAACACCGGCCGCACCCAGGATGTATCGGCGCCTGCCTGCTCCATACCGGCCTGAAATACGGTGACAGTGACCTCAATTGCCAGTAATACGGTGAGTAATACGGTGACAGTGACCTCAATTGCCAATGCAATACCGCCTGCAATTTTGTACCAAGGACGAAATCGGCCGACAGGGTTCACAGGCGCAATCAGGGCCTGCTGCGCAGGCTTGTGTAACTCGACCGGACGCAACAGCCGATAGCCGCGCTTGGGCAGGGTTTCAACGTAGGGCGGGCTACGGTCGGACTTCTTCAGCGCCGCGACGAATACCGCCTTCATTCGGCAAGACTTCCCAGTCCCCGAGATTGAAGCCATCTCGCAATTCTTCCTGTGTCGGCATTGGCATGGCCCCTTCGAACCTGCAAAACATGCTTGCAGCGATGTTTGCACCCGGACTTTATCGGGAATCGGGGACTTGCAGCGAATGACGTACATTGTTACCATGTTACCTTTCTACCTCGCCTTACTTACTCAACATGCCAAAGACCCCTGTCAAACGCACCCAGACCGGCGTTCGCATCGAATCGTCATTGCTGAAAGTCTTGAAGGGCGTTGCCGAATTCGCGGACATTACCCTCGGTGATCTGCTGGAGGGCATCGTCCTGCACGCATTTGAAGGCAAAGCGCCGTTTTCGGCCGAAACCCGTGACGTTATCGAGCAGCTGAAAGCGGTTTACGGCTGCGAACTGACCGCGGCGGACAGTCATCAACTGGTGGAGTCAGACTCATGAACGCTCAGCTACGTCCCGCTATGTCGATCGACGACTTCGAAGCCGGAAACATTGACCCTGATCGCTTTGATCACGAAGCCCACGTCTATATGGGCTGGTTGTTTATTCGGGAGTTTGGCGCCGCAGCCGCAATCGTTCGATTTGATGCGGCACTTAAACGTCTGCTGGCCCTGCTCGGAGCCGAAGGGAAATATCACGCAACAATGACGTGGTTTTTCCTGCTATTAATCGCTGAGCGCCACCGTGACGGTGACGACTGGCTGCAATTCAAGCAACAGAACTCTGACCTGGTAGCCAATAGCAAGTGCACACTGTCACGGTATTACAGCAAGGAATTTCTGTTTTCGACGACCGCGAGGGAGCGTTTCGTGCTCCCTGATCGCCTGGCAGCGGGCTGAATCAGAAAAGGCCCTCGATACGGCCATCTTTACTAACGCGAATCGCGTTCGCTGCCGGTACCCGGGGCAAGCCCGGCATGGTCATGATCGCGCCGCACACAACGACAATGAATTCCGCACCGGCAGCAAGTCGAATCTCACGAATCGGGACGACGTGGCCGGAGGGAGCGCCCAGCAAATTGGGATCCGTTGAAAAGCTGTATTGTGTCTTCGCCATGCAGATCGGGTATGACGAATAACCCGCTTCCTCGAATTTCGAAAACTCCGCACGAACTTTCTTGTCTGCAATGATGTCGTCGGCGCCATAAATCTCTCGAGCAATGGTTGCTGTTTTTTCCCACAAGCTTTGTTCGTCATCGTACAGAGTACGAAACTGTGCCGCATTGCCGTCACACAACGCGACCACCTGTTGCGCAAGTTCCGTCGCGCCTTTTCCGCCAATTTCCCAATGCGTGCATTTAATCGCCTTGACGTGATACTTCTCGCAAAACGACGTAACCAGTGCCGTTTCTGCATCGGTGTCAGCCGAAAAATGATTAATCGCAACAACAACCGGCACGCCGAATTTACCGAGATTCCGTATATGCCTTTCCAGGTTCTTGCAGCCCTCTGTTAATGCATCGAGATTTTCCTCACCGAGGTCGCTTACTGCAACACCACCATGCATTTTCAGCGCCTTGATCGTTGCCACAAGAACAACCGCATCCGGCTCAAGTCCTGCTTTTCGGCATTTGATGTTGAAAAACTTCTCCGCGCCAAGGTCTGCGCCGAAACCGGCTTCCGTCACAACATAGTCGGCCAGTTTCAGCGCAGTCCGTGTGGCGACAACCGAATTACAGCCGTGCGCAATATTTGCGAACGGTCCGCCGTGCATGAACGCAGCATTGTTCTCCATTGTCTGCACGAGATTCGGTTGAAATGCGTCGCGCAATAAGGCGGTCATGGCGCCGTGGGCATTGAGTTGACGAACCGTAACCGGTTCGTTGTCCCGCGTGTATCCAAGTACAATGTTTGCCAGGCGATTCTCCAGGTCGACAAGATCTTGCGCCAGGCAAAAAATAGCCATGACCTCGGATGCCACCGTGATATCAAATCCTGCCTCCCGGACCACACCGTTGTGATACCCACCCAGCCCTGACGTGACAGCCCGCAATGTGCGGTCGTTCATGTCGACGACTCGCCGCCACGTGACTCGGCGCGGGTCGATATTGAGTTCGTTGTCCCAGTGCATGTGATTGTCAATCAGTGCCGCAAGGAGATTGTTCGCTGCGCCGATCGCGTGGAAGTCGCCAGTGAAATGCAAGTTGATGTCGCTCATCGGCACAACTTGCGCATAGCCGCCGCCGGCAGCGCCACCCTTCATGCCGAAACACGGACCGAGACTGGGTTCGCGAAGACATATGACGGCTTTTTTGCCGACCCGGTTGAGCCCGTCGCCGAGCCCGACCGTCGTCGTTGTCTTGCCTTCGCCGGCCGGTGTCGGTGACACGGCAGTGACCAGGATCAGCTTGCCGTCTTGAGCCTTTCCATTCGCTTCAATGAACGACGAACTGATTTTTGCCTTGTCGTGCCCGTAGGGCACCAGGGCATCGGCAGGAATTCCCAACTTCGCGGCGATATCCTGGATTGGAAGAATATTCGCCGCCTGCGCAATTTCAATATCACTCTTTGCTTTCACAACCTGCCCCCGGGGTACGCATGGAAACTGGCGGCCGATTCTAACGCACTATTCGGGCTAGGGAGTGTCGACAACCTGATGCAGAGTACCGCCGCTGAAGTGAATCAGGTAAATCTCACCACTGCTATCGACTCCGAAACTGACTATCTGCAGCCCGGTTTCATCGAATACTTCAGGCACTACGCCCGCCGCGCTGTTGGCAGGTACGCCAAACAATCGTCCGGTAATGAAATCACCAAACAGGTACCAGCCGGAAAGTTCCGGAATCGCTGTACCTCGATAGACGTAGCCACCGGTAACGGATCGGCCGAGGGTACGATCGTACTCGGTGATAGGCTCAACGAAGGTTTGTGCACAGCCGGTCGGCGGATCGTAACAGTGTGCGCCCTCACGAATGTTCCAGCCGTAGTTGGCGTTTGCCTCGATCAGGTCAATTTCTTCCCACGCGCCCTGGCCGACATCCCCCGCCCACAGGTCCTGCGTTACGGGGTCGAAACTGAAACGCCAGGGGTTGCGCAAACCCCAGGCATAAATTTCCGGGCAGGGATTCGCGCCACTCCCCGCAGCACAGACAGGGTTGGATTCGAAGGGGTTGCCCGGCGGAATCGCATAGGGTGATCCGCCTTCGACATCAATACGAATTATTGAACCCATCAGGTTATTGGTGTTTTGCCCGTTGCCGTCGGGATCGCCGCCACCGCCACCGTCCCCAAACCCGACATACAGAAACCCGTCCGGACCAAACGCAATGTCACCACCGTTGTGGTTGTCCTGCGGTTGTGAAACCGTCAACAGGGCTACCTCCGATGCCGGATCCAGCGTCAGGCCCGTATCCATAGACGTAAACCGCGAAACATAGGAGACCAGCGGAAATCCGGAACGTGTATAGGACACAAAGACTTCCGGAGTTGATGGAAAGTCAGGATGAAAAGCGATCCCCAGCAAACCGCCCTCGCCGCTCGCGTCGACGCGCGTCGAAATATCGAGGAAAACGCTGGTCGACATCGTGTTTGGGTCGTTCGCGAATACCTGTATCGCGCCAGCCTTTTCGACGACAAACCAGCGACTCGAGTCGCCTGGCGCCTGCAATAACGCCAGGCCCTGATTAAACGTCAAATTGGTAAAAACCGGTTCGGTTGTGATTGACGGCGTCAACGCCGACGGTGGCGGCGGTACAACCACTGTGCTGCTGGTACTGCTGCCCCCGCCGCAAGCTGTACAGATCACAGCGGCCATTGCTACAAACGTCAGGAATTTCGTCATAGTAGAAGCCCGCGGTGAGAATTGTTACCCAGCATAAGTGTCCACCTCGCGCCTGTCACGATGTCGCCGAACGGCGACCCCGCGTTACAAATCACCGGTTTTTCGACACGTGTCACGAACCTGTCGATGCAATCGACATATACTGCAGATATGTCGATAAAACCGAAAAACATCGACATGTTTGGCCAAACTGTCGATCCGATCGACAGGTTTTGTTTATATGTCGATAAACTGACAAATAATCGACACGTTTATTCAAACTGTCGATCGCATCAGCCCGGGCGACATTGCCGAGGATAATCATAAGTGACTGAATTTGATCCGCAAAAACCTTTCAATGACTTACCGCTGTTGCCTCCGCCGGTGGAACGCATTGAAAGCAAAGCGATTTTGAAGCGCTGTATACGCGCGCGTGTTGCGTTGGCTGAACTCAAGCAGGCCGCCGAACTGATTCCAAATTCGACCGTTCTCGTTAACGCCATTCCGCTGCTCGAGGCGCGCGCCAGTTCAGAAATCGAAAATATTGTTACGACGACCGACAAGCTGTTCGAATTTGCCGACATTGCCGAGGACCGCGCCGATGCTGCGACCAAAGAGGCGCTGCGCTACCGCACTGCCCTCTATGAAGGTACCAAAATGGTGCAACGACGCATGTTGACAACCGATATGGCGATCCAGATTTGCAGCACCGTTAAAGGCGTTGAGCTCGACATTCGTGCCGACCCGGGTACGACCTTGAAAAGCCGCCTGAGCGGTGAAACGGTTTACACGCCGCCGGTCGGGCAGCGACTGCTGATCGACATGCTCGACAACTGGGCGGAATTCATGCAACGCAGTGACGAGATCGACCCACTCGTCCGTATGGCAGTTCAACACTACCAGTTCGAGGCAATTCACCCGTTCTCGGACGGTAACGGCAGGACCGGCCGCATACTGAACATACTGTTTCTGGTCGAGCATGGTTTGCTGGATTCACCGATCCTGTACCTGAGCCGCTATATCATCCAGCACAAGGCGGCCTACTACCGTTTGCTGCAGCAAGTGACCCGGGACCAGGCCTGGGAACCCTGGATTGGTTTTATACTCGACGGCGTCGAAGAAACCTGTACCTGGACAACCGACAAGATCAAATCGATTCGGGAACTCATGGACCACACGGCCGCCTACGTACAAAAAAATCTGCCGAAAATATACTCCTGGGAGCTGGTCGCACTGCTGTTCAAACAGCCGTATTGTCGTATCGGCAATCTTGTGCATTCAGGGATTGCCAAACGTCAGACCGCATCCGTATATCTGAAACAACTTTGCGAGCTTGGTATTTTGCGCGAGATCAAATCCGGCCGCGAAAACATATTCGTGCACCCAAAATACATTGAGCTCCTGACCGGCGAGGAAAATGTCTGGGTCTACTATTCTGAAGACGAAACAGGCAAACCGGGCCCGACCGAGCAATTCGTCTAGGTCTGATCGATTGCCTCCAACCGCGATTCGAACATAGAATCGGGTAAATAACCCGGTCGGAGCGTGTATTTGACTATCAACAGCAATCGCTTGTTTCAGCTCTTCAAGTACGCTGTCTATACATTGCTTGCCATCAATGTTTTTGTGTTCTGGCACGAAGAAATCCAGGCCGCGGCAATACAGTTTCCCGACGGTGTGCCACTGTCATTGATCATCGGCTTCTTTCCGTCATCAATTGACACTGCGGCCTGGGTCGTCCTGCTGCTGATGTTTGAACTTGAAACCTACGTTCTCGAAGATCACCACTACACGCCCAAAATCACCTGGTCATTACATGGCATGCGTGTCCTGTGCTATGCCTTTATTGTCTATGCGTTTTACGGCTACGCCGTCAAACTGGATTTTATCTACCAGGCAACGCAAATGGGCCACGTTGCGGATCTCTGCGCGCTGGTCGCTGACGGCTGGTCGTACGCGACCGACCTTGATGAATATACGCTATTGACGAGCGCCAACTGCAGCACGTTTCCAGCTGTCGGTGAAATGTTCCGTTTCGCAAACATGAATGCGCTGGTGGATGTGGCGGGCTTGCAGGACATCCGTCACTTAGCGTGGGTCGATGTTATTAATGCAGCCGCATGGCTGCTCATTGTAGTGGTACTCGAGATCGACGTACGACTGCAGGACCACAACCGCTATCAGGGCTTGCCGCTACGCGCCAGTTACGCTGCGAAACTGATTCTCTACCCGATGCTGTTTCTCGCGGCCGTGTTCTGGGGCTTCAAAGGGGATTTCGTCGATTTCTGGGACGCTTTCCTGTGGATCGTTGCGTTTGCGTTTATCGAACTGAATATCTTTGAATGGAGCCAGGAAACTCGCACGACGCAGACTCAGGTCCCGGCCACTTCGACGTCCAATTAGCGCACCATTTCGATGCGCGGATCCGACGCTGCCTGGCGTACCAATCCCGGGTCGTTGTCCTGGATTTTGAGCGCAATCAAAGCAAGCTCGGCATCCAGCGTCATCAGGTACGGATGCCATTGGTCATCATCGCCGCGCCGATAGTACCCGGACACCGTCCAATCGTTTCCTTCAGGATAAATATAGGCTTTTCCGACTTTGCGATTGGGTGCCAGCGAGTCGACGATCTCAAGGCCATGCCCGGCAACGACACCACGTAGCCTGTCCCGGGATGCCTCGACGACCTGGACTTGCAACTCACGCTCGATTCGGCCTGCCGGATTCGTGATCCAGCGATACGACAGGGTCGCAACGATCAGTCCGACGGCGACTGCAAATATGACTCGGCCAACGCGATGATTCATATCAATCAATGCCTAAGAATTTGTGCGTCTGAAGACTCAATTTCCAGCGCGGATGCTCAAGGCAATATTGTATTGCCTGGCTGGTATTATTTTCGAGGTCGGCACTATCTTTCGGCTGCAGAAAAAAATGCTGGAACTCGAGCTCGGAAAAACGCGCCGGCTGCGCCTCTTCCTCGGCCTGTGGATATACAAGCTTCAGTTCATCACCACGTCTTTGAACCAGGTTCGCGTTCGCTTTCGGGCTGATGCAGAGCCAGTCAATCCCGTCGGGTGCCGCAAGTGTGCCGTTGCTCTCAACACCGATTTCGAAGCCGGCATTGTGCATCGCTTCGATCGCGTCAGCATCAAGTTGCAATAACGGCTCACCACCGGTGCATACGACGTACGGCACCGAGTCTGTTGCTGCCGGCCAGTGCGCCGCAACGGCGGCCGCCAAATCGCCTGCCGTAGTGAACTTGCCTCCGCCCGGGCCATCAGTACCCACAAAATCGGTATCGCAAAACCTGCAGACAGCATCTTGCCGATGCTCTTCACGACCGGACCACAGATTGCAGCCTGCAAAGCGCAAAAAGACGGCCGGACGACCCGTGTGGGCACCTTCACCCTGCAGTGTGTAATAGATTTCTTTCACCGAGTAAGTCATGACTGCTCGAAAATCGGGTCGTCGATTCCCGCCTCGGCGAAACCTCGGGCACGCAAGATACAAGCCGGGCAGTGACCGCAGGGCGGGCGTTCACCGTTGTAACAAGTGTGTGTCATGGCCATTGCCGGCAGCGCCCGCAACTTCTTCGCCAGCAACACGGTTTCCTTTTTGCTCAAATGCATGAGTGGCGTGTGAATCGTCAGATCAGCATCCATGCCCAGGCAAATCGCACGTTGCAATGCCGCAATGGTTGTTTCACGGCAGTCCGGGTAGCCACTGTAGTCGGTTTGCGCAACACCGGTAACGAGATTGCCAATACCCTGCTGGAAAGCCAGCGCCGCCGCATAGGTCAGGAAAATCAGATTGCGTCCGGGTACGAACGTGTTCGGCAAGTCGGAATCAATGGCTTGCTTGTCATCGACCTTTATTTGCGAGTCGGTTAACGCGTTCCCTCCCAGCGCGCTAAAAGTATCAATGGGCAATACTGTATTCTCGATTCCGGTGTACGCTGAAATATTCCGGACGCATTCAAGCTCCACCCTGTGGCGCTGGCCATAGTCGAAAGTCACGCTGCTGACATTAGCGTCGCCGAATCGGTCCATCGCCCAATAAAGACATGTGGTCGAATCCTGCCCGCCGGACAGGACAACCAGGGCTTTATGCGCCATTGGATTGCTCCTGGGAAATATCGAATTCCGGTACTTTCTGTTCTATAAGAAAATCAGACACAATATCCTGCGTTATCTGCATGAGTCGTTCCGCCATCGCGCCGTTGTACAGATGGTGTTCACCGCTGACAACAACTGCATTGCAGTCCTCAAAATACTGGCCACTAACCGCACCCAGTTGCTTGCTGGTCGCGATATAGCATCCGGTCGCGGCCCCTGCGGCGACAGTTTTGCCACCGAACAACGCGGCCAGCTTGAGGCCAAACCGCATAGCGACACCCGAATGGCGACCGATTTGTGTTTCGACGACGCCGGGATGCATGGAATTGCTCGTAATGCGCGTGCCCCGCAACTGGTTTGCCAGTTCGAGAGAGAACAACACATTCGCCAGTTTGGAATGGCCGTAGGCTGTCAGATCAGTATAGCCATTTGCAAACGACAGATCGTCAAACAAGATACCTTGTCGCGGTGCATCTGTGTATGCGGTCCGGCTCGCGGTAAGAACGATGCGGCCCTGGTCCGCGATGTACAAACGATCCAGAACGCGATTCACGAAGATGAAATGGCCGAGATAATTGATCGCGAAATGTTTTTCAACGCCGTTGAGCAGTTGTCGCCGACCGTCGCCGCCCAGGTATCCGGCGTTGCAGATCAACATATCGATCGGAATGCGCATGCTGCGAATATGTTCGGCACAGGCGACAACGGATGCGAAGTCACCAAGTTCCATTTGCGTTGGAATCGTTGTACCCGGCACGCTGCGACAGGCATTTTCCGCACGTGCCAGCGAACGGCTGGTACCAACCACAACCGCACCCCGGCTTGCCAGGACGCGCATTGTTTCGTAGCCAATACCGGACGTACAGCCTGTCACAACGGCATACTTGCCGCCAAGATCCACGCCGGCGGTTACCTCTTCGGCCGTGGAATCTGCGCCGAACTCGCTCTGTGGTACATCGCTGGCCGGTATCTTGCTGCGCCCGCAGCCGCCAACGTGCATCGCCGTGGCCGTAGCGCCCGCCATTTGCAGGAAACGGCGACGGTCAATCGTCACTCGGTCCTCCGAATAAGGCTTCCAGCGCATCACGTGCGGCGTCGGCTTCGGTTTTTCGCTCCGGATCGAACGCGCGATCACTGGGCTTGAACCAGTCACAGAAATTCGGTCGCTCTTTTTCCTTTACGTCCTCGGCACCATCTTCACGGCATTGCCGCGGCACCCGTACATCAAAGTTCACACACATCTTGCAGACGTGCAGATCCGCCGTGCATTCCGGGCACTGGTCACGCCGTGACAACGGCAACGTCAGTGCGGTTAAGGACGCGCCGCAGCGATAACAGGCAAGTTGATGGGCCACCTCGGCCTCCCGTGATTCAGTGAGAGACCGAAGTATAGCGCCTGCTCAGCGCATCTGGCTCGGCACAAATTCGTTCATCACCGCCTGCTTGAGAATATGTGGCGGCAACATTCCCTGGCTGAGAATAAAATCATGGAATACCTGTTGATCGAATTGATCGCGAAGTTTCAGCTCGGTCTGCGCGCGCAACGACTGCATTTTGCTATATCCGTAGTAATACGCAGTCGCCTGACCGGGCATGCGATAGGTATACCGCTCGACTTCGTTCTGTGCCCATGACTCCCCAATTGCAACGTCATTCATGATCAGGCTTTTTGCTTCTTCCGGCGTGATCATGCCGAGATTCAGCATTGGATCGAGAAACATACGCGCAGCGCGCATCAGTCGGTACTGGAGGCTGATTAGCTGACCTTCCAGCGGCAGGTGCGGACGCACGATCGCTTCGGCATACAAACCCCAGCCCTCAACGTTGACACTGTTGAACGCGAATACAGCCCGCGTGATGGAAACCCCCGACTCGACAATGCTTGAGAACTGCATCTCGTGCCCGGGGCGTGCTTCATGTGCTGTCAGTGTCCAGGCGCCAGCTTCATAGGTGTCGTCTGTTTGCTGCCAGCTGCCATCATCATTTTGGGTCAGCAGCGGAATAACGAAGTACGGGTACTCGCCGGTGTTACCGATCAGCCGTGGCGGCTGCAGGTGTGGTGCCGGTTGTGCGGCCGTCTCCGCGGCCGACGCAATGCGAATTCCGGCATCACGCTCGGGCAAGGTAACAAGCTTTTCACGAACAATTATCTCTTCGATATCGCGCAACACCGAGTGATAGTGATCCAGCAACTTGTCGCCGTCGATGGCGCCGTCGCGCTTGAGCAAGGCGATGACCTCACGATAGTCGTCAGTGTCGTAGCCCTTTTGTTCTGCAATCAATGGTGCCAGCGCTTCCATTTCGCCGCGAATATCCATGTATCCTTTTGTCGCCTGCTCGATAAGTTCCTGCGGCGACGCGTCGACACCCCAGTTACGCAATGCGTCGGCGTACAGATCCGGCGGCAGGCGATAGTCGTCACGGCTGCGCGGTAAAATCTCCGCACGCACCCAGTCGCTGTAGTCGCGCATCTGGCCCGCGAGCACCTCGTAACTCTGCTGCCAGCCCTGCAAATCTGTTCCCGCGAGCAGCTCCTCGATTCCGGTAATCATGGTCTCGGCCCGCTCGAGATCCTGTTCAACCTCACCGCGGTATGGGCCCACGAGACCGTCTACATCGAATCGCTCTCGGGAGCGAGCTTTTGCCAATTCCGCGAACGGCTCTGTGCCGTCACTGATTCCGGCGTATTTCTCAATGCGTGCAATTGCGGCCGGATACCGGTCGCGCGAATTTTGCGGATCAAGAATGCTGCGCACGCCAAAGAAAATTGTCTGATTAATGTTGTAGTACGGCAGCATTTGATCGTAATTCAGGTCAGCGCTGCGGATGCTGTCTTCGACAACCTGGATCAGAATACCCAGATCCTGCCGAACCTTGCTGTCTGACTCCTTTTCCAGGCGTGCATGCAACTCAGTCAGGAGGTCTTTCGACATTTGTTGCGAACGCTCGTGGATACCCGGACCCAGATCGGCAATCTGCTCGTCCAATCCGTCAACGCCCAGCGAACCGGCGCCTTCCGGGCTGAGTTTTGCGAACAGATCCAGTACAACCTGCGCGTGTTCGTTACTTTTCTCGACCCAGTCGACCGCCTTTGCCTGTGCCGAAAATGCGAGTACTGACATTGCAACCAAGCCTGTCATTATTTGCCTGCGCATGAACTTTTCTCCCCTGCTGTTAGCGTATTGATACCTAGATGCCGCAGCGTCGGAAATGGATTCACCCAAATGCCATTAATTTAATGCTGCGTGCCCGCCAAATTCGCCATTCAAACACCATTACGGCACCGGTGTACAATTGTTGTTGGTCGTCAATACGACTAGACTCGACCGCATTCTGGATGGGGGAAGCACCATGAAAACGATTGATATACCTAAACTCGTTATCGCCTGCCTGCTGTTGCTCGGTATCGGCTCTGCTGCTGCCGCGGATGCTGACAATGATTCTGCTGACGTTTGGGCGGTGGTCGAAGAAGTCTGGAACGCCGATGAAAAAGGTGACAAGAAATGGCTCGACAAACACCTTAGCGAAGCCTTTGTCGGTTGGGGCAAAAGCTCACCGGCGCCACGGGGTAAAGCCTCGATAAAGATGTGGGATCGCTTCAACGACAAGCTGGGCAAAGCCGTCGCACATGAGTTATACCCCTTGTCGATCGTCGTTCACGAAGACGTCGCAGTTGCACACTATCTCTACAGCAGCGCGTTTGAGGACAAGGACGGCGAAATCGAGGTAAGTAACGGACGATACACCGATGTCCTGGTGCGCAGTGACGACGGCTGGAAGTTCCTTGCCTGGCACGGTGGCACCGACGACTGAAAATTGCGGTTCAGCTTGCTGGTTAAGGGGCTGTTCAGCTTGGGTCAGCTAATATTGGCGCCAATGTAGACAGGTCCGCCCGATTTCGGACCCGGAGGCCAACATGAATGCTCGACTCTTTCTTGCAGTTTCGCTGCTAATTCCGGTCTTTTCGCTGGCACAGGTGCCTGTGGACGAGGACGGCAATGTCATCGGGCAATACGAGCCCAGCGCTGACATTGCTCTGCTGTCCGCCGCCGAACTCGAGGAACTGGTGGGCCCGATAGCACTGTACCCGGATGATCTTCTGGCGATAGTCTTGCCCGCATCCGCGTACCCGCTGCAGGTTGTTGAGGCCGCTCGTTTTCTCGAGGCGTACGAGATTGACTCCAGCCTGGAACCCAACGAAGACTGGGACGATTCAATCGTTGCATTGATCAACTACCCGGAAGTTGTTGAGCTGCTTAACGAAGACCTTGACTGGACCTTGCGTCTTGGCGACGCGATGGCAGCGCAACAGTCTGACGTCGTTGCCGCTGTCGAGGCATTCCGCGACCGTGCCTATGCCGCCGGTAACCTGAAGAGTGACGAGTATCAGACAGTCGCAGAAAACGACGGTGTTATTTACATCGAGCCGGCAGAAGAAGACGTTATCTATGTCCCGTACTACGAGCCGACACGTGTCGTCTATGTACAGCCGGATCCGGTGTATTTCTACTATCCGAGACCTCGACCGGTCTACTATTACCCGTATGCTGCAAACTATCATTTTGCACACAATCATTTTTGGGGCGTAACAACCGCCTTTACAATCGGCTGGGCGTCGCACAGCTTGCACACCTATCACCATAGCTACTACGGTCATCCATACTATGGCCGCTCGTACTGGCACCATTGGTACCGCCGACCATCAATAACGGTGTACAACAACTACTATTCGCACTCCTACCGAAATGGTGGTCACCACTACAGAAACGGTGATCGCTGGCGCGCGCAGGATCGGCGCCGCGAGTACGTTCGTCGCGAAGGGTATGCACGCACGGATCGACAGGGTAATCGCCGCACTCTGAGCGTTAACCGCACTAACCGCCAGGTCGCCTTTCGCCCGCGTGACGAACGCATCACCCCACGTGCGCCGGCCACGCGATCGTCGCAAAGCCGCCAGCAACCTGCGGCCCGTACGTCAGAGAATCGTCGACAGGACGGAGCCCGGCAAAATAACAATGCCCGGACACAACAGCCCGCAGTGCGTTCCAATGTGCGGCGATCCGAAGATCTGGCCGTACGCTCCAATGCCAGGCGCAACTCGTCTGAGCCCGTGGTTCGCTCGCAAACACAGCGGCGTTCTTCGAGCCTCAGCACAGGTTCCCATGCAAGACGGGATCAACCGCAGTCCGTGGTTCGCTCGCAAACGCAGCGGCGTTCTTCGAGTCTCAGCACAGGTTCCAATGCAAGACGAGAGCAAGCGCAGCCCGTGGTCCGCTCGCAAACGCAGCGGCGGCAGGAACCCGTGCGCCAGCAGCGTTCCAGTACGCCAGTCGCTCGACAGCAACGCCAGGCGCCTGTAGCGCAACAACGCCAGGCACCTCAGCGGCAGCAAGCTTCGCGCTCGGTTCAAAAGCAACCGCAGGTTCGCAGCAACAGTGGTCGCAAGAGTTCGGAGCGCCGCAGCGATTCCCGTAGTGGTTCGCGCCGCAAGTAGGCTTCGCTAGCGCTGATCGTCAGCGCGATCTTCACTCGTCTTGCCATCTCCGCTGGCCTGGCGCGTGACTTCGCGCGCGACGAAAGCGACACAGATCGCGGAAAATATGGCCAGACCCACAAGAATGAATGGCAGGTAGGTACGCATGCCAACATGCTAACACCGTGGCTAGTCCGGCGTTCGCTGCTCCTGGCCGCTTTCTTTCAGGCGCCCCGCTTTGCGTAATGACTCGCGCAAGACGAATTCGATCTGCGCATTCAGGCTGCGCAGATCGTCTTTCGCCCATCGCTGCATTGCAGCCAGAGTCCTGGCATCGATTCGCAGCGCGAATGATTTCTTGGCAGGCATGCTCGGATTCCGTCGCTATGTATACAGCGAGCCGGTGTTCAGCACCGGTTGGGCGCTTTCATCGCTGCACAAAACAACCAGCAGGTTGCTGACCATTGCCGCCTTGCGCTCTTCATCGAGTGCCACTACGTCGTTCTTGTCCAGCTCGTTGAGCGCCAGTTCAACCATACCGACAGCGCCCTGTACGATCTGTGTGCGCGCCGCAATAATGGCCGACGCCTGCTGGCGACGCAGCATCGCATTGGCGATTTCCGGTGCATAGGCAAGGTGCGTTATGCGCGCCTCAACGACGGTCACACCCGCCTGGGACAATCGATCCTGGATTTCCTTCACGAGTGCAGAGGCGATTTCCGCCTGGTTGCTGCGCAGCGCAATGGTCTCGTCGTCGTGTGGTTCATAAGGATACGTCGTGCCCAGGTTGCGTAACGCCGATTCGCTCTGGATCTCCACAAACCCGGCATAGTCGTCGACTTCGAACAACGCCTCGGCCGTATCGAAGACCTTCCAGACAACAACAGCGGCAATCTCGATCGGGCTGCCATTCGCGTCGTTGACCTTCAGCGTGCTGCTTTCAAAATTTCTGACGCGGGTGGACACCGAGACCTTGGAATAAAACGGGTTCGCCCATCGCAGGCCGGGTTCATGCGTCGTGCCGACATACTTGCCGAACAGCTGCAGCACCTTGGCTTCATTGGGATGCACCATCATGAAGCCGCCCCAGCAGATAAGTACCACCACGGACGCGATCACAGCGGCAATAAAGGTCGCAATTGCTTGCGCCTGGAAGGCACTGATGACGACATAGGCCAGCACCAGCTGCGCGACCAGAAGCACCAATATCATCAGGTATCCCGATGGTACGGCTCTCTTTATCTCTCGGTTCATGGCTATCTCCTTCAGAACTGCAATTCCAGCACTCAGATTTACTTTGATATCATTTTGATATCAAA
>TARA_R110002096_G_scaffold147007_12_pt1 | contig 20665 bp, 19 predicted proteins | sample TARA_R110002096 | Tara Oceans TARA_R110002096 (sample SAMEA4397295) | marine metagenome | biome: Polar Biome; feature: [DCM] deep chlorophyll maximum layer (ENVO:01000326); material: water (ENVO:00002006), including particulate matter (ENVO:01000060) such as... | depth 35 m
TGACCTGACTGACGGCGAATGTGCCTATCAACACTGGCAAGAGCTGCAGGCCGCCGTTCATTTGGTAGAATCCGAAGGTAAGGCGCGGCATGCCGCTGGAAGGATCCACCCCCGGCATCGAAACCAGCATCCCCAGAAGGCCCGCTATCAGGCCCTTGACGAGCGATCCTTCGCTGACAGAGGCGATCAGCACCATGGCCATCAAGATCAGGGTGAAATATTCGAACGGTCCGAAACGCGTGGCCAGGATTGACAATGGCTGCGTGATCGTCAGCAACACCATCCAGGACACCAACCCGCCGACAAAAGACGCGGTGATCCCGAGACCCAGTGCGCGCCCCGGCTGTCCGGAACGGGCCATGGGATAGCCGTCCAGCGTCGTCATGACCGACGCGGGTGTGCCGGGCATCCGCATCAGTGTCGCAGTTATCAGACCTCCGGAAATTGCGCCAACATACATCGCAATCAACAGAACGACGGCGTCGAACGGTTCCATATAGAAGGTCAGCGGCAAAGTCAGAGCGATCAGCATCGCCCCAGACAGGCCCGGAATTGCGCCCACCACGATCCCCAGCGATGTGCCGACAAACAACATGAAGAATGTCCAGGGGGCAAAAATATTGCCGATGGCGCCAAAAAGTGCGGGAAGATCCACTTGTGCTCCTCAGACCGGTAGGTCGACGACGAAGATTTCGGTAAAGATATACTGCGCACCAAAGGCGGCAACGGCCGACAGGATGATTGCGGGCACGATGCGTTTTCGGGCAAAAGGCTCCATGCCCAGGATCAGCAACAGCAGATATACGAAAGTGACGATCCCGAAGCCCGCCAGCTTGATTTGCAGCGCGCCAATATATGCCACGGTCAGGCCAAGCATCACGGCGCCGCCGATTGGATTGCCGCCGGAAAATTCAAGTTTTATCGCCTCCGCGATGTCGGTACCGCGCATCGACAGGGCCGCACTCAGAATGACAGCGAGACAGCAGCCAATCACGATAATGGCGGTCCAGGTCGGCACCGGGCCGGAACCCAAAGGTTCAAACCGCCCTGGCGGCAGGGCCAGCGCCTGAATCAGAAATACCAAGCAGATTAGCGCGATCAGGGCCGAAACACCGATTTCGGTCAGGGGACGTCGATCCATGGAGTGAACCTTGTCATACCGTCTGGGTCATACCGGCTGACGCGCCCGAAAGTAAGAGGCGCGCCAGCATGGGCTTATTACTATGGGTCAGTTTTGGGCGGCGAGTTTCGCCACAGGCTCAATCGCGGCCCAAGTCGCGTCCAGATCGGACTGAAGGGCTTCGCCTGTCAGGAAGGATTCCGCAAAACCCTTATCTTTCAGGAATTTCTGAAACCGGTCTGTTTTGATCGCTGTGCCGATGGCATTGGCAAAGCCGTCGACTATCTCTTGCGGCGTGTCCTTGGGCGCAAAGATCCAGTTCTTGATGCAGAAGGACATATCGAAACCTTCTTCTTTCATCGTCGGCAGATCAGGCAGACCTACGAACCGTTGCTCACCGGTATAGGCCAGAGGCTTGATCTGACTTTCCGGGTTAGCCGATCCGTCCGGTAACAGGGTGAAGTTGATGACCTCTGCCCCGGACAGAACAGTCGCATTGGTCTGCGCGCCGGTCAGCGCAGTAAAATTGGCTGTGCCGCCACCAATCTGGACGAACCGGAACTTTGCCCCAGGCATTGTTTCCTGCATCATCACGCCGGCGAGGTGGTTGATGGCACCAATGTTGGCGCCAAAGATCAGCGTGTCGGGTTCAGCCTTGGCTTTTTCCAAAAGCTCGCCGACGCTGTTGATACCGCTGTCCTTGCGGACCATCGGGGACAAACAAAATTCACCTGTCGCCGCCACAGGTTTGAAGTCGCGCCAACTGAAATCCAGTGCGCCTGTTCCTTCGCCCCCCATCAGTGCGATGTGGATAATCAAAAAGTTATAGCCATCCGCATCAGCTTCCATGACTTGCCGTGCGCCAATGGAATAATGACCGCCGACATTGACCACCGTAACCGGCTGCGACAAGGCACCGGATTCCTCTATTCCTGCCTGCAGAACGCGTGCCACCTGATCCGAGGTGCCACCGGCACCGAACGGCACCACCAGCTTAATTGGCTTCTCCGGCCATTCCGCCTGGGCAAAGCCAAAGCCCACTCCTGCCAGCACCGCGGCAGCCGCAATTCCTAAAAGTTTTCGCATCGATTTCTCCCAATGAAACTATTTAAAATTGAGTATTGTTTTTCGTTCTTTCCTCACTTTCACAGTATGTTAGGACTGATCTCAAAGCAACGGGTTTGAGTCGCTAAATCTGCAAATCGTCATCGTCAACCTCCTTATTTGGGAAACAGAATCACTTCAAAACAGGGAGATCTCAGGGGAGCACGTCATTGGTTTACAGCACCTCTTGTTGACTTTTTTCTTATCGATTTTTTTTCAAAGGCCCGGTTGAACTGCCCACCATAAGATGTGGTGCAAACTCTGCGCAACGGGGAGGTATATTTTCACCCTCACCTTCAAGTCGTTCAATAAGCCAGGTCGCAGCAAGCTTTGCCATATCTCCAATCGGTTGCACGGCACAGGTAGGTTTAGGTGATATGAGTTCACCCCACGGAATTTCGTCAATCGTCGCAATGGAGATGTCTTCCGGGCAACGAATCTGAAGATCTCTTGCGGCACGCAGCGCCCCAATCGCAGTTACATTGTTGGCGGTCACAAGGGCCGTTGGCCGGTCTGACTTTCGCAGCAATTCAAGCGCTGCGCGATAGGAAATATCCTCATAATATTCACCAAAACCCAGGTCACTTTCATCCAGCGTCAAACCGGCATTTTTTAAACTTTGTCGCAGTCCATCAAATCTTTCAGTGCCACTCCATTGACGCTGGTTACCCGCGATATGCCCGATGCGGCGATGGCCAAGTTCCACCAGATGGCGGACCAGTAGTTCCATCCCCATGCGGTTATCCAACCCAACATGATCACATTCCAGGCCCGATAATTTGTGGCCGTAGGTGACAAAACGAATTGAACTATCCTTGAGCGCCGAAACATATTTTTCGTCCGAGCCAGAGGGCATTATAATGGCTGCGCGCACATTCAATTGCTCGAATTTACGAACAAACTCTATGTCTCTTTTGGGGTCATGCGCGGCCGTAGCAGTCATGACCATATACCCAATCTCATTAGCTGTTTTCTGAACCTGCTCCAAAACCGAGCCGCCATGCGGGTTGGTTAAATCGGCAAGTATAAGGCCAACGATATTGTTGCGCCCTGTCTTAAGGCTTTGAGCAACTGGATTTGGCGTATAACCAGCCGCCTTTGCAGCGCTTAAAATGCGATCACGGGTTTTTGTGGATACGCGTTCCGGCGCACTGAAAGCGAGTGACACGGTCGATTTCGCAACGCCGGCAGACTTAGCGATATCCGCTGCTGTTGACCGTCTTGAAAATTCGACCACCCGAAAACCTCACTCCGCTATCAAATCGGTTCGATACCAACACGACATTGAGCATACTAAGTGTTTTGTCAATCTTGACAAATCGAAAGACTAAACGCTACGCTAAAATTCGAACCGGTTCGATAATATCGTTCGAAAACCGGCATTTCATTGGGAGGAAACAAAATGCGAAACATGCTCAGAACAGCTCTGCTGCTTGGCTGCAGTGCACTTATTGCACTTCCGGCCTTTGCCGAAACAGCGCTTAGTTTTAGATATAATGATCCGGACCCGGAAGTTATCGAGGCCGCAATTAAAGCCTTTGAAGCCGAAAATCCTGACATCACCATCGAACTTGAGCGCATAGGTTGGGGCGATTCACGCACTCAGTTCCTGCGCGAAGCAGCTGTGGGCACTGGTCCTGACATTGTGCACATCGCATTTGTCTGGCCCCTTGAAATGGGCAGCGCCGGGGCATTGCTTCCGTTGAATGATCTCATTGAAAAAAACGGCGCAGGCGCAGGCTTTGATGATTTCATCGCGACAGATCTGGCACGCGACGCCGATGGCAAGATTTTCGGCTTGCCATGGACTGCAGATACGTTCTCGCTTGTCTATATGCCTTCAGTGCTGGAAGAAGCTGGCGTCGAAGTTCCGAAAACCTGGGACGATCTGCTGGCAGCAAGTCGAACGGTTACCGAGAAAACCGGCAAAGTTGGCTTTGGATTTCCGGCCGGCGGTGGCCCGACGAACACAATTTGGTTCCTCGTCAATTATTACCTTTGGTCGAACGGCTACGCACTTGTGGAAGAAGACGGCAATGGCGGATTTAGGATCGGTGTCGACACACCGACTCTTGCCAATAGTTTCAAATTTTTTGCTGACTTTATGGGTGACGGCGGCAATCCAAAATCCAATATTGCCTTTGGTGGCTTAGCAGACATTGGCTCCCTGGCACCCATGGTTGAGGGCGATCAAGCCTTTGCCATCCTGCCGCCAAATGTGACCAAGGCTTTGATTGCTGCCTATCAGGAAAAATCCGGCACGACAGATGTGCCATATGCGTCGGTTGGTATTCCAACTGGTTCCGTTGGCGGTGTCAGCCACATGGGCGGTCGCATGCTTGGCATCAACGCCAATACAGAGCACCCTGAAGAATCATACAAATTCATGCAGTTTTTGATTTCCAATGAATTTTTCTCCGAGTATTTGACGGCGCAATTTCCGGCCAGCAAATCGGCACTCGCTGCTTTGGAATATCCCGCCGGACTGGAGGGATACGGCATGCAATTGCCAAATGCCCGAACCTGGGGTGCTTATGCTAACGGCAAAACGCCCATCGGCACCATGTGGAGCGAGACAGGGCGCGAGTTTGGCGCAATTCTGGTCGGTGACAAAACACCCGAAGAAGCCGCTCAGTCGTTGATTGATACAATCAACGAGATGCTGGACGGCTAGTGACTCTGGCCGGCTAGTAACTTTGGCCAGCCGACTGGCTGGCCACCCCCTGCCCCTGAGGAAATCATGCTTAGCTATTCCAAGGATCAGCGAAAGTTCGTCCTGCTGATGCTGTTGCCGGCATTCGGCATGATGGCAGCGTTTTTTCTTTGGCCCACAATCTACAACATCAAGAACAGCTTTACCGACCTCAATCTGCTCGGTTTGCGCGACGGTGGCAAATGGGTCGGCATTGATAATTACATTGCACTGTTTAACGATTCCGATTTCAAAAAAGTCGTCTTTAATACGTTGTTCTGGCTGACATTTGTTTCAGTCAGTCTGCGGCTTGTCATAGGCTTCGCGCTCGCGCTGTTCATTGAATCTGAACTTATACGCCGTTTGCGTTTGACGGTTCCGTTGCGCATGGCAGCGCTTCTGCCGTGGGCAACACCGGATATTGTTGCAGTCACTGTATGGAAGCAAATTTTCGATGGCCGCTCAGGTGTCATCAATAACAAGCTCATCGACTGGGGCTTTATCGACCAGCCCATCGTATTTCTGGGCGACCCATCCTACGTATGGCCTGCCGTAATCACCGTCATTGTGTGGAATGGTCTTCCCATCATTACGCTGACAATGGCAGCGGCCCTGCAAACCGTGCCGCGCGATCTTTATGAAGCGGCAGACATAGACGGTGCCAACAGCTGGATAAAGTTCTGGCATGTGACATTCCCCCATGCCCTGCCGGCACTGGCGGTGCTGGGCCTTCTGACAACAATCTGGACATTCAACAACTTCATCTATGTCTGGATGGCCACCGGTGCCGGACCAGGCACATTTTCAAATGTTCTGGCAACCGAAGTTTATCTGCAGGCTTTCGTGAACTTCAAATTGGGCCTGTCATCGGCAATTGGCACCTTTATGGCGGCATTGGCGCTGATCTTCGGCGTCATCTATTTCCGCTATGTTGTGACCAAAAGATTTGGCGGGTTGATGTGACCGATATTGCAGTGAACCCTCCAATTGTGCGGCGGCGCAAACGTGGCCTCACGCGCAAACACAGCCCGTTCAAAGCGGTCCTGGCAATTGCGTTCTCCGCCTTGTTGATCTTCTTTTTTGCCTCACCAGTTGTGTGGATTTATTTTGCATCGTTCAAGCCCAGTGCTGCACTGATTGGTACCGGTACAGAAGGCCTTGGCTTCACCTTGGACAATTACAGGAATGTCTGGAAGAACGACTTCGGTCGCTTCATGTTCAACAGCCTGTTTATCTGTGGCATCTCGGTGATTATCTCGACTGCAATTGCGGTGTGCGCCTCTTATGTGCTGTCGCGCTATCGCTTCGCCTACAAAAAGTGGCTCTTCGGTTTTCTTGTGCTGACGCAGATCTTTCCCTGGATCGTTATGATGACGCCATTGTTCATCATGTTTGCGCAGCTTGATCTTATAAACAATCGTTTTGCGATCATATTCTGCTATGTCACGATTACGTTGCCGTTTTCGATCTATCTTATGGTCGGTTATCTCGAGGCACTGCCAAGAGATATTGATGAAGCAGCCCTGATGGATGGCTGCTCGCGTTTGCAGACCATGCGCCACATCATTTTGCCGCTGCTGGCACCCGGTATTGTAGCCACAGCGACCTACTCGTTTTTGTTGATGTGGACCGAATTCTTGCTTGCCCTTGCGCTCCTCACAAAAACTTCGATGAAGACTTTGCCGCTTGGTCTCGCATTATTCTTTGGCGAAGACACCGTCGACTGGGGCGCCGTGATGGCAGCATCTGCGCTCACAACATTACCAGCTTTACTTCTATTCCTGCCGGTTCAGTCGCGCCTCGTTGCCGGTCTGTCGGCTGGTTCGGTCAAAGGATAGAACATGAATGGAAACTGCTGCTTTGGCCAATGATTATCCTGCCCTTGAATTGAAAAACGTTGAGAAGCGTTTCGGTGACTTTGCAGCACTGCAAGGCCTCAGCTTCTGTGTGCCGAACGGTGCATTTGTTGCAATCGTGGGGCCATCAGGTTGCGGCAAGTCTACGCTGTTGCGCCTGATTGCAGGTTTGGAAGTAACAAGCGGCGGCGAAATCTGGTTGGATGGCGAGGATGTCACTGAAGCGTCTGCGGGTGAGCGTGGCCTGGCGATGGTTTTTCAATCATATGCGCTTTATCCGCACAAAACAGTGCGCGAGAATATGGCGTTTTCACTTAAAATTGCCAAACGGCCAAAAGCGGAAATTGCAAGCCGCGTTGCAGAAGCTGCCCGTGCATTACAACTTGAAGACTTGCTCGAAAGACTGCCCAAGCAATTATCAGGCGGCCAGCGCCAACGCGTTGCCATCGGTCGTGCCATTGTTCGCAAACCCAAAGTATTCCTGTTTGACGAGCCACTTTCCAATCTCGATGCCGCTCTGCGTGCTGAAACCCGCGTTGAACTGGCCGAACTCCACCAGCGGCTTGCTGCAACAATGATTTACGTCACGCATGATCAGGTTGAAGCGATGACGCTTGCAGATCAGATCATCATACTCAATGCCGGTGAAGTGCAGCAGATCGGCAGCCCCAAAGAGCTATACAATGAACCGAAAAATGCTTTCGTGGCAGGTTTCATTGGTTCACCGAAAATGAATTTCATATCGGGAGCCATACGCGGCTCAGCGTTTGAATCTCCAGACATATCGGTTTCAGGCCTGGGCAAAATCCCGGCCGGCGCAATCACGCTTGGCGTGCGGCCTGAATCACTGATGCTTGTGGGTGAGCGCAAGGGCATTGGCCAAATCGAAGTTTCAATTGTGGAGTATCTCGGCGATGAAAGCGTCATTCATGGCCGTTTAAGCGATGGCACGCCAATAATTCTACGTGAAAAGGGCGGCGTCGAGCTCAATCCCGGTGACAAAGTTTCGATAGATGTCGAAAGCGCCGAAGCTCTTCATTTCTTTTCAATCGATGACGGCAAACGCATTGCGATGGCACCATCGGCAAAAGCACAGAGTTAAAGGATAGCTGATGGAAGCGAAACCAAACTTTATCTTCATCATGGCCGATGACCATCGCTCCAGCTCCATCGGTGCTCATGGATGCCAAGAGGTATCAACACCCAACCTGGATGCATTGGCAAAACGGGGCACAGACTTTCTTGGTGCACATTGTCAGGGTGGCTTTAACCCCGCCGTCTGTATTCCGTCCCGCGCAACGCTGATGACCGGCCGCAACATATTCGACTTATCACCCGCTGATAAACGCGATGCGCATGACCTCAGCGTGGGTGCCATCATTCCGCCAGATATGCCAACAATGCCGCAGCATTTGCGTCATGCAGGCTATCGGACACACGCCATCGGCAAGTGGCACAACGATAAACCATCCTTCGCGCGCAGTTTTTCTTCAGCAGACAAAATACTGTTTGACGGTATGTCAGAACATGAAGAAATGATTTTACAGGATCATGATCCAAAGGGCATTTACGCCGAAAGCCGTGCGCGTCCTGTGCCCGGCCATTCCACCGACATTTTCAAAGATGCTGCTTTGAAATTTGTCGAAACGGCAAAATCTGACGAACCGTTTTTTCTCTACATCGCATTTACCGCGCCACACGACCCAAGAACGCCGCCTGCAGAATTTGCGGTCGATCCATCGGGCGTTGCGTTGCCGAAGGCATATATGCCAGTGCATCCATTTGATAATGGCGAAGCCCTCATCCGCGATGAAAAGCTGGAGGGGTTCCCGCGTTCGCCGAACGCGATCCGTCAACATATCGCAGACTATTACGGCATGATAACGCATATGGACGATGCCATTGGCCAAATCATCAAAGCAGCTGAAAATAAGGAGCTGCTTGGCAATACAATTATTGTTTACACAGCCGATCACGGCCTTGGGTTAGGTAATCATGGTCTTATGGGCAAACAAAATCTCTATGAACACAGCCTCAATATTCCGCTGATCATCGCCGGACCAAGGGTCCCGGAAAACAACAAATCAGACGCACTCATATGGCATGGTGATACCCACGCGACGGTGCTGTCGTTGGCCGGACTTGAACCTGCCCCGCAATGTGCCGGCACCAACCTTATCGCCTTAGATAAAAATCAACCGAATGGCTCGACGCGTCAGTATCTTGGTGCCGCTTACCGTTCATCGCAACGGATGATCCGCGACGAACGCTACAAGCTGATACGCTATTACAAGGACACCAAGCAGCGCGGTTCAACGAATAGCCCGACAACCGGTTCAGACCTAATCCAGCTGTTCGATCTTCAAACTGACCCTGAGGAACTTCTCAATCTCGCCTTTGTGCCTGAGCACCGGGCCACGCGCGACCGGCTTTCTGGAGCAATGAAAAACTGGCAGGCCGAAATGGGCGATAGCTGTGGCGCGCAATCGTAGCGGCTTTGTCACATTGAGAGAGTCAGACAAGATGCCGCATCAAGGAAGTCGACGAGGAAATATGGCTCTTTGGCTGCAGGAATTGGCACTTCATCCCACAGTCAAACCCGTGCAGATGATTGCTGATGCCATAAAGGATGTCTCTGCGAGGAGTGACATTGTGCTGGATCTGTTTGGCGGGTCTGGATCAACACTTATCGCCGCACACAAATCCGACCGCAGAGCACGCATGTGCGAATTGCAATGAAAACTGCATCGCAAAACAAGCCGCAAGAGGTCAAAAAAGAACCGACTATAAGCTGCGACAGTGCGGACAGTGAAAAAGACGGCAACTGACCCCCTGAAGGGCCACAGTGCGGATAGCTGCACCGGAAACTCGGATCTTACAAAACTGTATAGTACCAGCCATACTGGCACGATATCCACTGAGCTATAAAACGCCCATCAAGAACGTGCAAAGCGGGCAATCTCATGGCGATATCTGATACGGTGCCTCTCTCTGGCGAGCGGCACCCTCCGGCTCCAACCACAGAGACCCTTCCGCTTTCAAGGTCGCAGACGACATTTCTGTGGTGGGTGCTCATTGCACTTTTTGCGGCCAGGATGCTTGCGATGATTTTGGTGCCGGTGACGGACACCACTGAGGCGCGGTATGCCGAGATCGCCCGCAAGATGCTCGAAACGGGAGACTGGATCACACCACAATTCGAGTATGGTGTGCCGTTCTGGGGAAAACCGCCGCTTCACACTTGGCTCTCGGCAGCGGGAATGGGTGCGTTCGGCGTCAATGAATTTGCCGCACGCCTTCCGATTTTTGCCCTCGCTTGCGCCCTACTGGCTCTCGTCTACTACTGGGCGCGGGCGGAAAAGGGCAACGGGTTTGCTCTCGTCGGCACGACAATTCTCGCAAGTTCAGGGATGTTCTTCATCGCCAGCGGCGTGGTGATGACCGACCTTGCGATGATCGCGGGAACAACTCTGAGCATGGTTGGCTTTTGGCGGACGGTGAATCAGCGCCCGCATCAGGCGCTCTGGGGGTATCTCTTCTTCGTCGGCTTGGCGATTGGTCTCCTCACGAAGGGCCCCCTTGCCGTTCTGTTGGCCGGGGTTCCGATTGGGCTCTGGGTCATCCTCGGAAACCGCTGGCGCGATACATGGCAGCGCATCCCATGGGTGACGGGCACTGTTCTGATGCTCGTTCTGACAGCACCCTGGTATATTGCCGCAGAGCTCAAGACGCCGGGGTTCCTGCGTTATTTCATCATTGGCGAGCATTTCGAGCGATTTACGGTGCCCGGCTGGAAGGGCGATCTCTATGGCAGCGGCCATCGCGAGCCCAAGGGCATGATATGGCTTTTCGGATTGCTCGCATTTCTACCCTGGACGTTCGGCTTCCTGCGACCAGTCATGCGTTTGCGGCAGGTGGCAGAGCGGTTCCGAAACGATGGCAGCGGATGGGGTAGCTATCTCCTCCTTTGGACATTGTCGCCGTTCCTGATCTTCACGGCGGCGGGCAATATCATCATCCCTTACGCGCTGCCTGCCCTGCCCGCAGCAGCATTTCTGTTGGTGCAATCGTGGACTGATGCACATGACCAAGGAGCGGCGATTACGAAGCGCAGTGCGTTGATCTTCAAATCTCTGTCCGTTGGCGTCATTGTTGTCATGACCGTGTTTTCCGCAGTCTACGCAGCGGCACCTGGGCTGATCTCGAAGAAATCGCAGAACCTGCTCGTCGCTGAGGCCACATCGCAGGCGCCCTACAACGTGGGTGAGCTGATCTATTGGAAGAAGCGCTACTATTCCGCAGAATTTTATACACAAGGGACATCGAAGCGGATCAATACGCTTGATGCGCTGTCCGCTTATCTGTCAGACAACCGACGCGACTTTCTCGTCATCAGGCCAGCGGCCCTGAAAGCGCTTTCCGATGAAATGCGAGATCGCTTCGCTTTGATCGGGCCTTTCGGCAAGGATCTTCTCCTCCTCGAAAAGCCGATCGAACCTTCACTTACGTCTCCTGCGAAAGGACCGGACACATGATCGTTCCTGCAGAATATGACGGCGCTCGCACCCGGACGCGATCCAACCGGCTGACAATCGTCGCGCAAAAGCCCGATGAATGCCCGTGTCTCTCTTTTGTCGTGCCATGTCACAACGAGGAAGGAAACATTGCGGCGACGATCACCGATATCGCTGCAGAAACACGCCGTCTGAACCGGAGTTTCGAAATCATCGTCGTCGACGACGGCAGCCAGGACCGCACAATCGCGGTGGCGCAGGCGCTCATGGATCGCCATCCGATCCATATTCTACGCCTCTCACGAAATTTCGGGAAAGAACAGGCAATGACGGCGGGGCTGCGTGCAGCGCGCGGTGACGCGGCGGTGATCCTTGATGCCGATCTTCAGGAACCAATTTCTTACCTTGAAACATTGCTGTCTCACTGGGAAGCGGGTTTTGAGATGGTCTATGCGGTGCGCGCTCACCGGCAGGATGAACCGATGCTGAAGCGCGCTGCGACGCGGGCTTTCTACTGGCTTCTGGATCGCTCGACGTCGGTTCCCATTCCGCCGAACGCCCGTGATTTTCGTCTTATGGATCGCAAGGTCGTCAATGCATTGATTGCATTGCCCGAACGCAAGCGTTTCATGAAAGGGCTCTACAGTTGGGTGGGTTTCCGCACCAAGGAGATCGAGATTGAGCTCAAACCCCGCCTGAGCGGGGAAAGCAAGTTTGGCGCGAAGCGTCTCGCAGGCCTGGCGCTGACCGGTTTGACGTCCTTCTCGGATTGGCCGCTCCGGGTCTGGAGCGGCATCGGCATCATCATGGCTGCTCTGTCCATTCTCTACGGCGCATGGATCGCACTCGAAACGCTGATCTGGGGAGCCGATATTCCAGGCTGGACAACGCTTTCGGTCGCGATTTTTTTCCTTGGCGGCATCCAACTGATCTCCATCGGAGTTCTTGGAGAGTATGTCGGGCGCATCTTCGAGGAGGTGAAGGGTCGCCCCGGCCATATCGTAGCCGAGGTGATGGATTACCGCGACCATGAGCGCGATCCGGTGTGAAAGACCTGCATCATCAAATCGTGCGGTTCGGGATGGTTGGCGGCGCTGCGACGGCAACACATTTCATCGTTGCACTGGCGCTGATCTCGATGACGGTTCATCCGCTCTGGGCAAACGCCTGGGCTTTTCTCATCGCATTTCAGGTCAGTTTCTTCGGGCATCGCGGGTTCACGTTTCGTAGCCGGGCACTGCCGGTAGCGACATCTGTGCGGCGGTTCGCCGTGACGGCGCTTTGCGGCTTTGCGTTGAGTGAAATGCTCCTGGCAGGGCTGCTTCGTTGGACAGAGTTCTCAGAGCCGTCGGTTCTGGCAATCGCCCTCGCGACAGTCGCGACGCTTACGTTTCTGATGGGTAGATTCTGGGCTTTCGCATCGCCTGTACCGAAAAGCGGTTCCCAGACTTTTGGCAGAATCTTCCACTATGTGCGCAAACCAGCAATCTGGGGCAAGCAGACACCTGAGAAGACCCCCGGAAACACGGCCGAATTCTGATAATTATACATTGATAGCAATGCTTTATGGGCGACCCGAGACATAGGTAACGGAACGTACCGGACACATGGGTAACACTTTTTGCCATTTGGCAGGAGGTGTTGATGCCGTGGAAAGTGAGTTCGGTTATGGATGAACGCCTGCGTTTTGTGGCCCGCCTTTCAGCTTCATGAAATATGATCTGGGATATATCGACCTGGAGCAAAAAACATTGCAAACTATCGACAACCCGTTCGGCACGAGGTTGTCACCCATGTCTTAGGTACAATCTGTTACCAATGTCTCCGGGTCGGACATTATGGGTGGTGGCTGTGCTGGCAGTCTGGAGCGAACCAGTCTCAGCAGTTTCTCCTCCATTTACAGGGAAAATACAGGGAATTTTCGACTTTTACCGAGGTATGCTCTAAAATCAGGCTGGATTCACACAGCAATTTCAGAGCGTTACAAGGAATTTCCCTAAATTCAATAATAGGGAATTCAGTTCTCCAAAACAGGGTTTTTATCAGAACTATCAGGGAATTAATTTGACGAAATCAGGAACGGCGCCCGACACCTATCTTCGGTCGAAGCTGGAATACCAATCAAAGCTATCTGTCACACTTTGGTCTTCAGGGTCACGGTTGTTTTCAACAGTCAGAAGCGACATGGCAAACCCGCGTTGCTGATAATACGTTTGAATAAAGGCTTGGCCATCTTTCAGCATTGCAAACCAGTCAGAAGGATTGATTTCATGCAGGTCAGTCGGTTCCCTGGCACCATTTCCCGGTGGCAACCACGGCATCGGTTGGTCTTTTGCAATAATTGTTTTGGGAAAGCCATCATTCGACACCCAATATCGCAACCGATCTTCCCTGCTGAACGCGATGGCAATACACTCTTCGTGAAGTTCGACATAGCGTCGAGCTGCCGCCTCTTTGCTGATGTTCAGTTGGTGTGCAAGCGCAAGGACATACTGAAGGTCAGCTGAATGCTCCAAACGCGCCTTGATCAGGTGGGATGGTGCAAGCAATTCGATAGCAAAACGATTTGCTTCCCGCTCCTGGCGCTCATGTCTGGTGGGCTTCGTGAGTGCGGACCAACTGCCTATATCTGCCTTGGTGCACAGAAATGTGGTTTCTTCATCAGTGTTCTGTAGGGGCCTGTGCGACGGGTTCAGAAAGTGACAGAGCTCATGGGCTATGGTGAAACGCCTTCGCGGTGCTGCAGACAGACTATTTACCAGCACTTTTCCGACGCTGCGCTGTTGAGTGGTAATCAGCGCGCCCTCAAAAGTATCGAGAGGTTCAGCTCGGATCTCAACAATGTCCAAAGCTTTGGCGATTGATTCAATTGGAACGAATCCAATTGATCCGCTGGCCTGCAATTGGTTGTGGATTGCTTCAGCCAGTTTGTCCGGGTTTGATCCGGCCTCTTCGATATCCATACGGGACAGCTGGAGTTTGTGCTCGAATTCCGCCATCCAGGTCTAGGATTCCTTATTGCGCAACAAAGAGGACATCATTTCATCAAGGATCTTTCGCTCACGATCATTCAACTTTTTAGCCTGTCTGAACATGCGTTGTAAATCGGTGTCAGCATCAGGTGCTTCGATATCCTCATCCACCATGAATGTGACAGAAACCCCAAAATGGTCAGCCAGGCGTTGAACCAGCCCCATCGATGGGTTGTCGGTCTTGCCTTTTTCCAATTCCCAGATGTGGGCCTTCGACACACCTACGGCTGATGCCACATCCTGTAGCGACTGTTTGGCTTGCAATCGCAACTCCGTCATCCGGGATCCCAGGCTCATGATGTCCTCCATGTCTGTTTTTGGCTGCGCAGCAAAGAGTTTGTTTGCGTCGTCTGACGGATTCATAACACGGCCATTGCTTTTTTCAATCGTTTTCCTTATCTTACGAAAAAGGGAGGACAAGATCGATTCGGAGACAAGCAAATGACCGATCTGCAGATTGAATATTTGGCGGCACAGGAACTCAAGCCTTACCCGCGCAACGCACGAACTCATTCCAAAAAACAGCTTCGCCAGATCGGCGAAAGTATCAAGACGTTCGGATTTACCAATCCAGTGCTGATTGACGATGACAATATGATCCTGGCTGGCCATGGCCGGGTCGATGCGGCCATGACAATCGGAATGGACCAGATTCCGTGTGTACGCATGTCATCCATGAGCCCCGCTCAGAAACGAGCCTATGTACTTGCGGATAACAAACTCGCGCTCAATGCCGGCTGGGACGATACAATTCTGGCCGAGGAACTTCAGGCTTTGCTCAGTGACGACGCGCTTGAATTTGACTTTGAACTGACCGGTTTTTCCATTGCTGAAGTGGACGGATTGATAGACGGCCTTTCGGCAGAAGAGGATGGCAATCCGCAGGATGATCAGCTGCCCTGCCCTGACGATACCGTTATGAGATGCAAACCAGGAGACATCTGGCAACTCGGGCCACATCGGCTGATCTGTGGTGATGCGCTCGATCCTTCGGTGGCTGCAACACTCATGGATGGTGACAAAGCGACCATGGTGTTTACAGACCCGCCTTACAACGTTCCCATTGACGGGCATGTAGGCGGATCCGGCAGGACAAAACATCGCGAATTTGCGATGGCGTCCGGAGAGATGTCCTCATCTGAGTTCACCAGCTTTCTCAAGACCTCATTTCAGAACCAGGCAAACCATGCAACTGACGGTTCCATTCATTTTATCTGCATGGACTGGCGTCACATAAGTGAACTCCTCGACGCTGGACGTCATGTTTATACCGAGTTGAAAAACCTCATCACATGGGTCAAGGACAATGGCGGGATGGGCACATTCTACCGCTCCCGTCACGAACTGATCTTTGCCTATAAACTTGGTACTGCACCGCACATCAACAGTTTTGAACTTGGTCAGCATGGGCGCTATCGCACCAATGTCTGGCAATACAAGGGTGTGAACACCATGAAGGCTGGCCGGATGCAGGAATTGGCACTTCATCCCACAGTCAAACCCGTGCAGATGATTGCTGATGCCATAAAGGATGTCTCTGCAAGAAATGACATTGTACTGGATCTGTTTGGTGGATCCGGATCAACGCTTATCGCCGCACACAAGACCGGCCGCAGGGCTCGCATCTGCGAATTGGACCAGATCTATTGCGATCGCATTATCGCCCGCTATGAAATCTTCGCCAAGGATGAAGCGGAATTGATCGCGTGTGGAATACCGGGCCGTCACGCCTTTGTGGAGGCTGCGGAATGAGCAAGCTTTTCAACGACAAATCAAAAAGCGTAGGCACGCCCCTGCCCGACAATTCAGACTATGAGGTGGGCTATGCGAAGCCGCCGCAAAGTTCCCGCTTTAAACCTGGCAGATCAGGCAATCCCAATGGACGGCCGAAGGGCGCGCGCAACAAACTCCCGGCATTAAACGAAGAACGCCTCAAGACAATCATTCTGGAAGAGGCCTATCGTGAGATCAAAGTCAATGAAGGCCATCGCCAGGTCAGCGTGCCCATGGCCAAGGCCATTGTCCGTTCTCTTGCCCACAACGCGGTCAAAGGCAACACACGCGCACAACGCCTGTTCTCTGAAATGCTGGCATCTACTGAAACGTCACATAAACGGCTTCATGATGAATGGCTGGAAAAGACGATCGAATATAAGATCGATTGGGACCGCGAACTTGCGCGCCGGAAAGCCCACGGCATCGAGGCTCCTGATCCAATTCCACACCCTGACGATATCATCATCGATATGCGACAAGGAACTGTCAGCATCAACGGACCCATGACGCGAGAAGAAAAGCAGGGCCTCGACGATTTGCAGGCCAAGAAACAGGAATTTGAGGAAGAATTGGCTCAGCTCGAGACAGAACTCAATGATCCAGACATGCAGGAATGCAGAGATGTCATCGAGGATGATATAGCGCGAACACGGCGGCTTCTTGATCTGTATAAGGAGTATATGCCGGATTAGTTGTTGAGGGTTCGACTTAATCTGACACCGCGCCCTTTTTGTTTGAAATGCACAGCAGTTCAGAGCAGCGCACACCCTGCTTTCCTACTGGTTGCTATTCTGCCGCCCTATTATAGCCTTATTAATTCGAAAATCGCGAAATAACGCAAATTCTCGACCAAGTCTAACATATTTATTTTAAAGGGAAATTTTGGTTGCAGGTGTAGGATTTGAACCTACGACCTTCAGGTTATGAGCCATGGCGAACGAACCATGAACAACCCCTCAGAACCACGCTATCCTTCGCATTTTCCGTGGCTTGTAGCCTCAGAGTCCGATTCAAAAGTCTGTCAGCTATAACAATGCCTTGCCAACCTCCTGATCAGGATGCGAATGTGGGCTACGAGCGCCCATGCGGTTGAACTCTCGATGGATGTTTCCCAATCTTTGGCCAATCTTCGGCATCTGCCGAGCCAGGCGAAGGTCCTCTCGACCACCCACCGACGGGGCAAGACTTTGAAGCCTTTGATGTTGTCGCATCGCCTGATCACCTCGATGGTCCATTGTCCTTTCCCCACCAAGGCCTGTTTGAGTTTGTCACCCGCATAGCCTCCATCAGCATAGATGTGGCGCAAAAAAGGGTAGAAGCGACGGATGGATTGCAGCGTTGGAACTGCTCCATCTCTATCCTGAACACCGGCGCTGTGGACGATCAATCCGACCATAAAGCCGTTCGTATCGGTGATGATATGGCGCTTGCGGCCCTTGGTTTTCTTGCCCGCATCATAGCCACAAACCCCGCCACTTTCGGTGGTTCTAACGCTCTGGCTGTCAATGATTCCGGCACTGGGACACGGTTCCTTGCCCTCAAGCCCGCGTGCTTCCTGAACCAGAGCGTAGTTCATCAACGCCAGTGTTCCATCGCTTCGCCAGCGGTAAAAATAGCCCCGCACGGTCGAAACCGGCGGGAAGTCTTTTGGCAGCATCCGCCAAGGAATGCCACCACTTGCCACATAAACAATAGCGTTCAAAACCTCGCGCATGTCAGCGGTTCGAGGGCGGCCACCGGGACGACACGGCGGGACAAGTGGCTTGATAACGCTCCACTCGGCGTCAGTCAGATCGCTTGGATAGCGGACGAATTTGCGGCTATGTTCAGTGCGGGTGATATCAGTCCAAGGCATCGTGGCCTCCATCGAATTTTCATCAATCCGACGGAATCACATCCTACTGATATCACTCAACAACTTTTAAATCGGGCTCTCAGGTCCAGCATCGCCCCTACGCCGGATTTCGCAACAGCCCGCCACGAGACGCTCCCTCTTGCTTCCGCTGTGCTTCCAAAGGGTCAAAGTTTAATGCTTCGGTAGCAGGGCAATCCTAGCCCATCTGCCCGACCGGGAGGCAGGTTACGGTCGTTCGATCATAGCCCAGCGATAAGTTGCTTCGAAGCCAAACCTACCCTGTTCGAGATTTCATCATTCCTCGTCAGAAGCGTACCACTGAGCTCAACGTCGGCCTTGACTGGACCTTCCTTCCAATCGCAGGGCCGGTCCGCTACCAGCCCAAAGGAGACATCTGTTCACGGCGTGGCAGAAACCAATTCTGGCTTGATGAAGAAGCTAAACGATGAACGTAAGCTCCGTCTTTCCTAGTCATAATACGTGGCCATAAAGGCTTTCTCAGAGAGAGATTTTTTCACATCAGGATTGCCTTCAAGTTTCTCTATGAAATCTTCATGATATAATCGAATCTCTGCAAAGGCCTGCGCCAATGATTTGTCGAACTCAGCGAGGGCCACCTGTTTTCTCGAGCATTTTACAGCGTTATTGTACGCTTCGTTTTTAGCCACTTTGGCGAATAATATTTCTGCAAAAGTAACACCCGCCTTGTCGGGTTCTACGTACTCTGAAACCAATAAAACTTCATGAAATGCGGCGACAAGTCGCCTTATTTTATCGGGGTCCGATTTAAACTCATGCTCGCCTACGGATGGAAGGTTTTGGCTCTCGTCTAGGCCTAGCTCAGACGCAGCAGTTCTAATAATCGCCCGATCAAATAGTGACGGTTGTGATTCTGAAGGGGGCGTAGTCTTTTCGACCTCTGACGGCATCCGAAGGGGCCTGCCGGGGATCTCGACGTTGGACGCGGCCTGCACCGCTTCGATGGGCTGACCGAACAGCAGGAACTCAGAAATCGCCAGCGGCTCGATGAACCGCAGGCTCTCCGCCTCGTCGCCCTTCAGCTGCTCGCGCAACTCCATCAACAGCCGCCCGAGCACGTTCATGCCGACCAGCGTGCCGTCTTCGGCAACCTTCGCGCCCCAGAAATCGTCCTTCCTAGATTGCTCGACGATGGGGCGGTCCCCGGTCGCCAAGAGCAGCCTGCCGAACTCACGCCAGTTCTGCGCCAGCTTCACGCGCAGGCACCAGCGCATGATCTTGACCCGCACGAAGTCCCAATCGTGCCGGGAGACCCGTCGATACGGCTTGCTGCGCATTTTTGCCCTCATCGGGCTGTTCTCGCCGATGATGAGCTGCTGCACCTCCGGCATGTGCGGGAAGCGACATGCCTGGTACAGCGCTTCCGACGTCTTGATGCGCACCCTATTCACCCGCAGAGGGAAGCCCGCAGCCATGTTCGACAGCCCCCCGAAGCGTTCCTTCGTCTTCAGGAAGACGACGCTTGTCTCTCGGTCATAGACCCTGGTCTGATTGTTATGGGACGCGTTAGAAATCGAAGTCATGTGCTACCACGCCTTGTTCATAGGTGCGCCGAGGCAAGAGCGGGTACCAACGCCTGAAAGGGTGCCCCGGCGCTGCATGTGGATCGCCCCACCACAGCGCGAGAGGGGCGTTGTTTGGGCAGTTCCGGTAGGTAACCAAGGTAGACCCGAAACCAAGGCCATATCTGCCGTATCCGAGAGGGCGGACGCGCTGAGCAGGATTTCTGGAAAAGCTAATGATCTTCAGTCCCGCCATAAGAAGCTCTCGTTCCAGCAACTGGCGCCCGGCTTCAGATGAGAAAATGTTTGTATGAGGGGTGGGGATTGGTGCTCGAGGTTCAAACGGGAACCTTTGGGCTGCCGCATACTCTCTTACTATGTCTTCGTCTACTATGTCTTCGTCCGGAAGTTCGGTCGGCCAAAGCACGTCGGCATCGTTGCGATATCGTTTCCTGTTCTCGAGGACTATCTGCTCCTGAATATCGAAGGTGATTTTCTTGCCTGACCTCGCAATCGCTTCTTTCAGGTTTCGTTCCGTCTCCCATTTTCCAAGGCTGTGCGCAATGAGAACAATAATAGAGACGTGCCCCTCATTCGGCGCGCTATCGTCAAGCCAAGCCACTAGATCATTTTGAATGCGGTCTCCTGAAAACAGGATATCGTCAAAATATACGAACCTTCTGTCTCCGCCTTGGCAGTCCGCGAGACCCAATCCAAAGCGATCGCGCAACGCCCCCGCGAATATCTCATTAATGTCCGCTTGGCTGCGGCCTCGTTGTTGGATGTTGAGAATTTCGGTTCCGCGCCAATAGGCTATTGCAGATGCTTCGTTTAAATCCTTTCCACCATCGCCGATTACTCGCACATGGTCGGCCAGTTCTTTCTCGATTTCCTGCTTTGAAAAGTACGTTCTCTGCAGAACATAATCCATCTCGCGGAGCATAGGTAATCTTACCTCTGCATCGAATTGCGAAATCCATCTTCCGACGTGATCTGCCGTCGGCACAGGAAGGTCGCCCTCGCGATAGTCGGCGGTTTTCGCTGCAATCGACGCTAAAAGGTCATCCCATTCCGACATCTTACTCTTTCTTCATATCTGCAATTATTCTTAGAGCCCAACCGAAAATTATGTTGAGTGATTTCAGCGACTTGTGATTCTCTGTGGTTTGCGAAGA
>TARA_R110002096_G_scaffold97263_4_pt1 | contig 20640 bp, 20 predicted proteins | sample TARA_R110002096 | Tara Oceans TARA_R110002096 (sample SAMEA4397295) | marine metagenome | biome: Polar Biome; feature: [DCM] deep chlorophyll maximum layer (ENVO:01000326); material: water (ENVO:00002006), including particulate matter (ENVO:01000060) such as... | depth 35 m
TCGAGCCTGGCTCAACCGCACGCAGCACCAGGGCCGAACCGCTGGCCGGCAGGCACAGCATCGCGCCGCGCGCACTATTCGCAACACGCACAATGTAAAGGCGCGCGCCGCCGTGCTCGAAGAATTGTTTTGCGGCCGGTCCGAGGCTCGACCGTCCCCAGACATCACCAAAGCGACGACGGAATTCTGCAAAGTTTGTGACCAGAACGGGCGTATTCAGGGGACCACGAAGCGCACGGCCTACGAAGGCGGCCGTGGTTTCTGGACACACATCGATGGGTTGATCCATCGCTGCGATTTCGGTGACCGTGATACCGCGGTCAACTGCATCTGACAAACTTGTCTCCGAACTCGGTCAGATTAGCGTGCCCGTATTCTAAACACTCGCGACCACCTATGCACTTGCTAAACTGACAATCCATGAGTGATTTTCTCGGTAATGCGTATCCTCGACTCGCGGACAAGCTAAAAAAGCTGTCTATTGCGAGTTTGCCAACGCCAGTGTCGCAGCACGAAATAAGCACCACTGCGGGCAAGCGTCACGTTATGGTGAAACACGATGACCAGACTAGCGAACTCTACGGCGGCAACAAGGTTCGCAAACTCGAGTATCTTTTTCGCCGCGCGCAGGATCGCGGTGCCAAACGCGTCGCGACGTTTGGCGCTGTCGGATCAAATCACGCACTCGCGACCGCACTGCATGCAAGGCAATTCGGCCTCGAGTGCACTTGTTTCCTGTCGCATCAACGGCGAACTCCACGCATTCGAGACACACTCGATATGCATCTCGAACTGGGTACTGAACTCATACGATGGGGTGGCCGAACCAACATGATAGAGCTGTATCGGCGTACGTTGCAGCATCGCAATACCTGGGTGATTCCGCTGGGTGGCACATGCTGGCTGGGTGCCGTGGGTTTCGTCAACGCCGGCCTCGAGCTTGCCGCGCAAATCGAAGCCGGAAGCATGCCAGCACCGGATCGTATCTACATGGCGAACGGCACAATGGGCAGCGTCGCGGGTCTCGCTGTCGGACTGGGGCTCGCGAACATCGAGTCGGACATTCATGCCGTGCGCGTTGCGGACAACCCGTTCGCGCGGCGTGAATTCCTCAACAAGCTCGTTGCCAAGACTGCGGCACTGCTGCATCGCCTCGACCCGGCTATTGCGGCGGATGCGGGACACAAAACGAATATCGTCTGGCGCGACGACTTTTACGCCGGCGGCTATGCGGCCGTTGATGAAAGAACACAGAATGCGGTTAATCTTGCCGCCACCGAGTGGGGGCTGAAACTGGAAACAACGTATACCGGCAAGGCACTGGCCGCTTTGCTGCACGACATTGAAGCATCGGCTCCGGACGCGCGATACCTGTTCTGGAACACCTACAACTCGCGGGCCTTGTCTGCACGCACAGCATCGGCTGCGAAGCCCGATGGTCTACCAGAGGCTTTTATGCGCTACTACGACAGCACATAGCTATCTATTGCGCGACGGAGGGTTCTGCGTCGGCGTCCGCGACGACTTCATCCATCATTTCACGAATTTCCGCGAGCGTGGGCTCGTTCGGATCATCGACCACGATGTTGTGCACAACTTGCGCGCGCGCCATGTACTCATCCGCGTCGTAGTCAATAACACTGACCGGCACTCCGACAGGATTGTCCGCGAGCGCGCGAATGTGATCGAGGAGATGCACATTCAATTCCCGCCCGTCTGCGCCCTGCAGCGACGCCAGCAGGTTTTGCAGGCGCTCGTCTGGCATCACCCCATCGTCTTCCAACGGCGTATGGGCTTCGAAGTAAAGTTGACCATTGGCCTGACCGACCTGGTAGGGCTCGTTCATGATCGTGACGGACTCACCGATATCGACGAGCGTATAGAGAAACTCGATGTTCTCCGGGTACAGGCGCACGCAGCCGTGACTGACGCGCATGCCGACGCCATACGGCTGGTTGGTGCCGTGAATCAGGTAACCGGGCATATCGAGCTTAAGCACCCGCGTGCCCAGCGGATTTTCCGGACCGGGTGGAACGACGGACGGCAACGGATCACCGAGCTCAGCGTGTTCACGCCGAACCGATGCCGGCACCCACCAGCTTGGGTTCTTCGCTTTCGCGATGACGGTCGTTTCGCCCAATGGTGTTTCCCAGCCGACCCGGCCAATACCGATCGGGTAGGTCAGGACAGTCTGGACTTCACCGTCTGCGACCGGCGGATAGTAAAACAGCCGCTTGGTGGCAATGTTCAGAATCACGCCGCGTTTCGGCGCGTCCGGCAATACATACTGTGTCGGCAGCAGGATCGGCGTCCCGTTTCCCGGCAACCACGGATCGATACCCGGGTTTGCTGCGACCAGCTCGTCGTAGCCAAGCCCATAGGCGCGTGCTAAATCGGAGAACGTATCGTCCGGGCCCGTCAATACAATTTGCGGCGTGCCGACGACCGATTGCTCCTGTGAGGCCAGTTCAAATCGATTGATATCGATCGGGTCGACAACGGGACGTTTTTCGATCTCGATGTAATCCGGCCCTGGCTTGCTCTTCAAGCCAGCCATGAAGCTGTCGAGCGTTTCGCAGCCCGCCACAGTAAGCAACACAACAAGCAATGCTGTACGAGCGATGTAATGTAAGTTTCCGTGCACGCGATCTATCCGTTCGATGACGGATCTATTCTAACAGCGAATTCGCGCGACTGACTTTTAGCGTCAGTGGCCACACGACGTCTCGCATGCCGGGGCCCCAAGCGTCAACCAGCGCGGCTTCGACTTGTGCGACCGGATCGCTGCCCTGCGCCTCTTCATACCGCTTGCATGCGGACCATGTGCGCAGGTAGCCCAGCATGTCATCGACCTGCCAGCCAAGGCTCATGTCGAACGGTGGCGTGCTTACCGGCTCTCCGGGCAAGGTGACGCCGGCGTAGCCCTGTTCTATCAGGTCGCGCTCGGGGGGCCAGTAGTCACCAATAATGTCGCGGTACAGTTTATCGATGATCGCATCGCAAACCGGGTCCACCGCGCAGATTCCGTAGCACCAGATCGCGAGCACGCCGTCCGTCTTTAGAACTCGCTTTGCTTCAGCGAAGAACGCCTGTTCGTCAAACCAGTGGAAGGCCTGTCCGACGGTCAACAGATCAACGCTGCTGGCGCGAAGCCCCGATGACTCGGCTGTTGCTACCGCAAATTCAACGTTCGAATCCGGCACCGCCGCTTCAATCTGCGCTTCGCTGGCGTCCGTCGCGACAACCCGGTTGAAATATTCCGTGAGCGCCGTTGCAGCCTGACCGTTACCGGTGGCGCAGTCCCAGCATAAGGTGTGATTCGGTGTCAGCGCCGCCAGGTAGCGGAACAACGCGCCCGGATAGCTTGGACGGTAGCGAGCGTAACCGTCCGATTGCCTGGAAAAATGATCCTTGAAAATCTATTCGGTCTCGTCAGCTGCGGCTGTTACCCAGGTCTTCTTGCATTGCGGATTCTTGCCATCCGCCAACGCCTGGTTGTAAATCGGCAGGGTCTTCTGCCACTGGTTGATCAGGTTTTCGATACGCGTTTCGCTGGCCGGATGGGTCGACAGGTGCTCAGGCGGTTTCTTGCCGCCCTGCGCAGCCATGTTTTGCCACAAATCGACCGCCGCGCGCGGGTCGAATCCGGCTTTTGCCATGTATTCGAGCCCAACGACATCCGCTTCCGTCTCCTGGCCACGGCCCATCGGCAGTTCCATGCCGAGCGCTGCACCTGCGCCCAGCACCTGGCTCGCCGTATACGCACCACCGGTATAGCCGCCGCCCATAATGACTGCCAGGGCTTCGATTCCAATGCCGGTCAGCGCTCCCCGCGACGCCCGCTCATTCACATGACGCGCCGTGACGTGTGCGATTTCGTGACCGATGACCGCCGCCAGCTGATGCTCATCTTCGGTGACTTCGAGAATACCGGTGTAGACGCCGATCTTGCCGCCCGGCATGGCAAAAGCGTTGATTTGCTTGTCTTCAAATATCGCCAGCTCCCACTCGATATCGCTGTACGGCGGATTGAGTTCGGTGACGACGGCCTGTGCAACACAGGCAACGAAATCGATCTTGGCGCGATCCGTGGTCAGCGGCAGTGTCGAGCGGTAGGCATTAAACGTGGACGCAGCCTGCGCCTCAAGCTCGGCATCCGATTTCGTAATCAACTGGGGCCGACCGGTCGGTGACGTCGAGCACGCTACGACCAGCACTGAAACCAGTAGCGAAATCAGTATTTTAGGCGATTTCATCGTGTTAACACTCCGCGTTAAGTCTGAGGATTATAGCGCCCTGCGCGGCGCTTCACCCTGCAATAGATTCGACCACAGCGGCGCTGCTCGGTTCCGCGTGTTTAACGTGGCAGGCCGGACTCGAATTTGCGACGCCAGCCGGCGGCGTCAGCCTTTTCCAGCGCACTATCAATGCCGCCGAACAGCCGCTTCTGCAGCGGTTGCTTGATCTTGTAGACAACGGAATACAGATCGCGATCGGCCGCCTTCTGGCGCAGCAATTCATCACTCGTCCTGAGTTCGTCGGCAAGACCGAGCTGCAATGCGCGGGTCCCGTACCAGTGTTCGCCGGTCGCGACTTTGTCCAGATCGAGGTCGCTGCGGTAGCGTGCAACGGCTTCCTTGAACAGGGCGTGCACGTCTTCCAGCTCTTCTTTCAATTTGGCACGGTCGGCGTCGGTGTTTTCGCCGAACATTGTGACGGTACGTTTGTATTTACCCGCCGTTACCTGCTCGAAGTCAACGCCGTGGCTGTCGAGCATGCGGTTGAAGTTGGGTATCTGTGCCAGCACGCCGATCGACCCGAGGATGGCGAACGGCGCAGCAACGATCTTGTCCGCAACACAGGCCATCAGATAACCGCCACTGGCCGCAACCTTGTCGACGCAGACAGTCAGTGGAATGCTGTGGTCACGAATGCGCGATAACTGCGATGCCGCCAGTCCATGTTCGTGCACAACGCCGCCATAATTCTCCAGGCGTACGATGACTTCGTCATCCTGTGTTGCAACGTCAAGCACGGCACTGACTTCCTCGCGCAACGATGGCACAGCGCTGGCTTTCAAATCACCTTTGAAGTCGATAACAAAGCTGCGCGGCCGCGTCGAGGACTCTTTCGCTTCGGCCTTGTCTTTTTTCTTTTTTTCCTTGGCCGCCTGCTTCTGTTCGACTTTGCTGGAAACAGCGCGGCGCAACGAGTCCACGTTGGACTCATGCTTTTTATTGAGGTTCTCGACTTCCAGGCCTTCGTGCGCGGCCTTGCGATTCGCCGATGCTGCGACGCCTATGATCACAACAACCGCGGCGACGATAGTGACCGTCTTGAGGAGGAACAGGCCGTACTCGGCCAGGAACTCAATCATATGGCGATGCCAACATTATTTTTTTGCAGGACCTGTTCCGCACGGTAGCTGGACCGAACCATGGGTCCGGCAACGACCTCGATAAAGCCCAGCTCCAGACCTTCGAGGCGGTAGGCATTGAACTCGTCCGGCGTCACATAACGCTCGACCGGCAGATGGTTCGGCGTCGGCCGCAGGTACTGGCCGAGGGTCAGGATATCGACATTCGCATCGCGCAGGTCACGCATGGTTGCAATGATTTCATTGTCGCGCTCGCCGAGACCCAGCATCAGGCTGGTCTTGGTCAGCACATCCGGGCGATGCGCCTTGGCATGACGCAACACTTCGATAGTCTGCTCGTAACTCGCTCGCGGATCGCGCACCGGGTGGGTCAGCCGGCGCACCGTTTCGACATTTTGTGCGAAGACTTCAAGGCCGGAGTCGACCACAAGCTCGACATGCTCCGGCACGCCATTGAAGTCCGGCGTCAATGCTTCCACCGCGGTATTCGGGTTCAGTTTCTTGATCTCTTTGACGCACTCGGCGTAGTGCGATGCGCCACCGTCGTCGAGGTCGTCGCGATCGACCGATGTGATGACGACGTATTCGAGACCCATCAGTTGCACAGCTTTCGCCGAGTTCAGCGGCTCTTCGGTATCAAGCCAGCCTTTCGGGTTGCCGGTGTCAACAGCACAAAAACGACAAGCCCGGGTGCAGACGGAACCCATCACCATGATGGTCGCAGTGCCGGCATTCCAGCACTCACCAATGTTCGGGCACATGGACTCCTCGCAAACCGTGCTCAGTCGATGTTCGTGCACGATGTTGCGGGTTTTTGCATAACCGGAACCGGATGGCATTTTGGCGCGCAGCCATTTCGGTTTGTCACCGCGCACCAGTGGCGCCGAGTCGCGGCGCTGCTTGATGCCGTTCTTGACGGCTGCGAAGCCAGCGTCTGTCTGGTACTTCTTGCCACTCTCGACGATGGGGATGCCGCGGAATTTCTGGGTGTCTTTACTCATTGCCGGCGAATTGTCGCACAGTCGACCGGCGGATAAAACGCCGCTCTCTGCCATCCATGGCCTGCGCGGCATAATTAACTTCCCTGTAAAAAAAATCCCGGCCGAAGCCGGGAGAATCAGGGGGAATATGAATCTGACGCCAGATAATTCAGTGCAGTCTTGCCCAGCTGACCAGTTTCACAGCGTTTTGCTGCAGGTCGAAATTGCGGGCCAGAATGGCTTCGATGTCCGCGGAGTCGGAACTTTGTTCCATCGGAGCGTTCAGCTCTACTACGCCGCAGAATTCATTGCCGCCGCGGTAATCTGCGTCAGTCAGTATGAATTGCGTGTAATACTTCGCGGACATGGGACTACTTTACGCCGGGCAACCCTTGGCATCCGTGAGCTACGGCACAGTTTTTCGCTCATGGGCGGACAATCCGCAAAAACTTGACATAAATCACATTCGGGCCTTTTTTGGCGTAAAATTTGTACCTTCAGGGACGCAATGCACAGATTTGGCGGACGCGATATGTAACATTTCGCCCGTTCGCCATTGCAACGGCGGGACCAGACGTAACCTACGGGAATCTAACTATATGTTCGCAAAATCGGGACTATTGAAATTCGTCATTCTAAGCACGGCCCTGGTGGCCTTCGGTGGCGCTCACGCTCAGGACGAATTGCGCAGCACATTCTTCAAGGAAGCCGACGCGGCCAAGGCAGCAGCCGACGCTGAAAACGCGGAATTGTTCGCACCCAAGAGCTACGAGAATGGCATGAAGGAGTACCGCAGCGCCGAATCGGCACTGGAACGCGGTCGCAATATCGAATATGTCCGCGACAATGCCGCCGATGCCACGGAATACTTCCGCAATGCAAGCAAGGCAGCGCAGCTCGCCAAAACAGCACTGGCGCAGGCGATCAAAAGCCGCCAGGACGGCGCGAATGCACAAGCGCCCAAGCTGTCACCGGAGCTTTGGCAAAAGGCCCAGCAGGAGTTTATTCGCGCCATTCAACTGCTCGAGCGCGGCGACCTGAAGAATGCGAAACGGCGCGAAATTGAAGCGACGACCTTGTACCGCGATGCCGAACTCGACGCGATCAAGACACAATACTTAAGTGACACGCGCCGCCTGCTCGCGGATGCCGATCGTGCACGCGTCGGCAAGTACGCACCGATTACGCTGGGAAAAGCCAAGCAACTGCTGGCCGATGCCGAGCGCGAACTGAACGAGAATCGCTACGATACCGACCTGCCGCGCAGCCTCGCGATTCAGGCGAATTACGAAGCGAAACATGCGCTGTATCTTTCAGAGATTGTCCGCAAGGTTCGCGACAAGGATCTGACGGCCGAGCAACTGGTGCTGAACTGGGAGCAACCGCTGCGAGCCATTGCGGGTGTCGCCGACGTCGTTCCTGACATGCAGGAAGGGCCGGACCGCCTGGCATCTGAATTAATCGACTATTTCGAAAATCAGGCGCGCGAGCTGCAGGCGTTGCAGCAAGAGAAAGCCGAGAACGAAGTACGGCTTGCGGACCTGGAAGAAGAGTTGAGTGCACTGGACGAAAGACTGGGTGGCGCGACCGCAGAACGGGCGGCACTGGTCCAGCGACTGGAAGCGCAGGCGCGCGTCAAGCAACAATTCGAACAGGTGGAGAAGATGTTCACCCAGGAGGAAGCGCGCGTATTTCGTGAAGGCGATTCGATCATCCTGCGACTGGTTGGTTTGAGCTTCGACAGTGGCGCATCGCAAATCAAGCCGGAGAATTTCGACTTGCTGGCGAAGGTTGAGAAAGCCATTGATGTATTCCCGCGCAGCGAACTGACGATTGAAGGGCACACAGACTCACACGGCGGTGACGATTCCAACCAGGCGTTGTCACAACAGCGTGCGGAATCGGTGCAGCAGTACATGATCAACGCCATGCGCATACCGACCTATCGCCTGATCGCGACGGGATACGGCGAAACGCGACCGGTTTCCAGCAATGAAACGGAAGCGGGTCGTGCAAAAAACCGCCGCATCGACATTGTGATCAAGCCGAATATCGAAACCGGCTAATTTGCGTCGCGCAATCCGGATGCATGACCGCGCCACCATTCTGCGATGGTGAGCGCGGTTTTTTTATTGGCGAGGTAACCGTATTCGGAGTGCACGTTTAACTCGCCATCAAGGCGAAAGTGGTTGAACAGGTGGTCATCGTCGATTTCTTCAACCAGCCCGAGCGCTAGCATTTCTCCGAAATCGTTTGCCAGGTGCGGGTCGATCGCGGTCAGGTCGCCGACGGCAGCCAGGTTTTTCCAGTGGCGAATATTGGTCGGATAACGCTCCTTGCCCGTCTTGCCGTAGCCGCCGAGCGATTTCTGTACAAATCGTTGCCCGAGCGGGCTACCCATGGTCAGGAATGTGTCGATGCGCACCGGGTCGCCCTGCGTATGACTCAGTTCCCATAAGGTGTCGTAAGCTATGACAGAACCCATGCTGTGGCCGATTAGCAAAATCGGTCGCTCCGCGCCTGCCGCAGCCAGCAACGGAATTTTGACGGCATTGCGGATGCGGTCCGCTATGCCATTTTTGTTCTTCTCGTAGCGCATCAGGTCGCGCAAATGTACTTCCATGCGTTCCGTTGCCAGATGCGGTATCAGGAAAGGCAACAGGTCGCCAAGCGTATAGATCCAGCGCGATAGCCGGCGGGTCCATTTTGTTGCTTCACGAATGTCCTCGAAACTGGCTTTATCCTGTTCGACGACGGCATCAATTGACGCACGATCAAGCGCGATGTCGCGGTGCTCGCGATAGAACTCATAGGTCCACGAAACGATGTCGAAAGTATCGGTGGCTGCGGAGATCGCTTCGGCAACCGGCGCATCGACCCGCCGCATCGCGGCCAGCAGGCACTCCTGCAACGCGTCTCGATGGATGCGCGGTGCTGGTTTGGGCAGCAATCCGGGGATATAGAGAATCAACGGGCGTGTGGCAGTCAACGAATGTCACCCAGGTGGCTGACCAGTTCACCGATGTGCAGCACTTCGATATCCGGCATCGGCAGTGTATCGGGCCAGGACTCCGACTTGCGATTGACCCAGACCGTGCGCAATCCGGCGGCGCGGGCGCCGTTGACGTCGTACTCAGGGTGGTCACCAACGTGCAGCGTTTGCTTGTGGCCCGCCCCGCCCGCCGCAACCGCCATATCGAAAACCGCTCGCGCCGGCTTGGCCGCGCCGGCTTTCGCTGCCGTGACAGTGTCGTGGAACAGGTGCTCAATACCAATGGTTCCAAGATTGGCGTTGCCATTGGTAACGGCGATCAACGTGTAGCGATCACGCAGCGATTCGAGTGCCGGCAACACCTCGGGAAACAATTCGACATCGTTGCGCACGGCGTCAAATACCGCAAATGCATCGTCGATGAAGTCGGTGCCGTATCCTGCGGCCTTCCCGACACGGCGCAAAACAGTGCGACGCAAAAAAGTCAGGTCATGCGCCTGGTCGGCATGTTCGGCAACAACCTGCGAACGTACCAATCGCATATCTTCCGGCTGATGCAACTCGGTGATCCGCGGGTAGTTTTGGCCCAGCCACTCGTACAGCGCCTGCTCGGCACGCCGAATGACCGGGTGAATCTCCCAGAGCGTATCGTCGAGGTCCAGCGTAATAGTCCGTATGTCGTTCAAGGTTGCCGTCGGTGCCTGTATCAACGACCATTGTGGATTCAAACCGGATACGAGTCCAACGCGGAGAGTTGTCATGAAATACCTGCACACAATGGTGCGCGTCACCGATATTGAAGCGTCGCTGAAATTTTACTGTGACCTGCTGGGATTGAAGGAAATCTCGCGCAAGGACAGCGAGGCGGGTCGCTTCACGCTGGTATTTCTTGCGGCTCCTGGCGACGAGGACGCACAGGTCGAACTGACCTATAACTGGGACCCGGAGGAGTACGGTGAGGGACGCAACTTCGGTCACCTGGCCTATCGCGTCGAGAACATCTACGAGCTGTGCCAGCGGCTAGTGGATGGCGGCGTAAGCATTAACCGCCCGCCACGCGATGGCCATATGGCATTCGTGCGCTCGCCGGACAATATTTCAATCGAGCTTCTGCAACAGGGTGAGTCGCTGCCGCCACAGGAACCCTGGGCATCCATGGAGAATACCGGGCACTGGTGATCACGCATCGATCAATGACGAATTCATCTGCAATGCCTTTCAGCCACCGAGTCGCGACTGAAGCCGACGTCCCTGCGATTGTCGAACTCATGCAGCTATCGATTGCCGAAAACATGAGGGCTTTCTTGTCACCTGAAGAGATAGAAGCGACAAAGGAATCGATGGGCGTCGATGCAACATTAATTGAAGATGGCACGTATTTCCTGATTGAAACGGAACAGGATGGCAAGTCATTTCTGGTCGGTTGCGGCGGCTGGGGAAAACGCAGAACGCTTTACGGCGGCAACCACACTGCCGGTCGCGACGACTCGTTTAGTGACCCCGCTGTCGACGCAGCCCGAATTCGGGCCATGTATACGCATCCATCCTGGACTCGCTGCGGCATCGGTACATATCTGCTCGAGCTTGGCGAAAACTCCGCTCGGAAGGCAGGCTTCAAGACCATTGAACTCGGCTCCACGATACCCGGCGAACCGCTATACAGCGCCCGCGGTTATGCAGAAGTCAGTCGTGAAAGCCAGATCGGTGCCAACGGCGCAGAGAATGTCATCATCAAGATGGTCAAGAATCTCTGACGGTGGTTAATCTTTTTCCTGTTGTGGGTGTGGCTGAGAAAATGAGCTTTTACCGTTATGCCGCTTACGGTTCCAACCTGCACCCTCTCCGCTTGCAGGCCAGGGTGCCGTCAGCAGAATTGCTGGGTGTTGGCTATCTGCCGAACTACAGCCTGAAGTTTCACAAACGGAGTGAAAATGACGGCTCCGGCAAATGCAATATCAGTACGGGGCGTTCGGGCGTACATGTTGCTGTGTACGCACTGGCAAATTCCGACCGCCCAGTTCTCGACACGATAGAAGGGACTGGACACGGCTACGAGAATCGCGAGATCGAGATTGACGGCTTTGGCAATTGCTCGATCTACGTTGCCACCCCCGATGTAATTGACGAGACCGTGCATCCGTTCGACTGGTATCGCGCATACGTACTCCACGGCGCGCAATTTCACCGCTTTCCGGCAAACTATACTTCGCACCTGGAGAGCCTGCGTGCGATTCCGGATGACGATGCGACGAGGTCGGCATTGGAATGGTCACAGGTTGAAAAAATTCGACTGAGCCTTGCGACCTGCCCGATAGCGATGCGGCGTGCTTCTCCGAATGATGCCGTACACCTTTCTGACCTGGCACTTCGGTCGAAGGCGCATTGGGGTTACCCGGCGGATTTCCTTGAGGCCTGTAAAGGCGAACTGACCTACCGGCCCGATCAGATTTCGAATATGGCGTTTGATTTTATCGTGGCGGAAAGGAACGGTTCTATCTCGGGATTCTATGCGCTGCAACAACTGTCCGGTCAGCAGTTCGAACTGGAAGCGCTGTTCGTCAAACCGGAGGCTATCGGCGAAGGCGTTGGTCGCGCCCTTATGAAGCACGCAATTTGTTGCGTTGCCGAACGCAATGGCAAATCCCTGTTGATTCAGGGCGATCCCAATGCTGAGAAGTTTTACCTGGCGGCAGGCGCCGAAAAGATCGGCGAGCGTGAATCGGGCAGTATCGCTGGAAGGTCGCTGCCCCTGTTCGAAATTCGCATCCAGTCCGACTCCGCCCGGACCGCCTGACCATGCACGCTGTGGTTTTTGACATTGACGGAACGCTGCTGCAATCAGCAGCGGTCGACGATGAGCTCTACCGGCTGGCAGTCACAAGCGTGCTTGGGCCGGTAACATTTCGTGACGCCATGGCGGATTACGAGCACGTCTCTGATTCCGGCATCCTGCAGCAGATTCTTGTCGACAATAAAATTGTCGATCGACCGGATCCAACGCCTGAAATTATTACGACCTTTGTTAACGCGCTGCAGATGCATATTTCGGACAATGGTGCTTTTCGGGAGATTCCGGGGGCCCGCGATTATCTGACGGCACTCAGGTCGTCTTCCAACCACTATGTCGCTGTTGCCACAGGCGGCTGGTCGGAATCGGCAACTCTCAAACTTCAGTCTGCTGCTTTTGATCTGAGCGATCTGACATTGTCAGCATCAAACAATGAACGTGATCGAACGCGCATCATGCGCGCGGCGCTCGACAGACCTGCAAATGAGTACGCATCGGTAACCTATTACGGCGATGGCAGCTGGGATGAAGCAGCCTGTGCCCAGCTGGGCTGGAACTTCGTGCCGGTCGGGCCTACTCTGGGTGGCTTGGAGTGCTACCCCGGCGCTGCCAAGATCCTGTGCGACCCGTGATATGGAGACACCGCATGCAAACCAGACCCGTATTCGCCACCGCTGCAATCGCGCTGCTGTTGTGCTTTTGCCTGCTACTTGATTCAGCTGTCACCGAGGCGGCTGATACAGCCGAACGCCGCCTGTTCGCTGTCGAAGTTAAGGTGGGTCCAAACTGGGATGCCGCGATCGCGCCGCATGAACAGGCGTTTTTTAGTGAGCACTCCGCTCACCTGAAGGAATTGCGAAAAGCAGGCTATATCGTAATGGGCGCGCGATATTCGGATCTTGGGCTTCTAATATTCTCGGCTGAAACCGAGGAGTCGGTCGCAGCCCTGATGGATAAAGATCCATCGATGAATGCCGGCACTTTCGTTTACGCGGTACATGCTTTGAATGTTTTCTATCCTGGGCAGGTAGGCGCACTTGCCGACTGACCCCTACCTGCCGCCGGAGACCGATGTCCGGGTTTCAAAGTCGCGATGATCGGACTCAAGAATAAACGACAGGTTTCGAACGCTTCGAGCTAGAACATGTTCAAAGACATCGACAAACCTTCCTTGCCTGAGCATGCGCTGTTGCAAAAATATCGTGAGAGCGGCGACTACACCGATTGCTACCGCACGAAAATCGAATCTCCAGTTTCTCATCGCGAATTTGTCAAAGCCTTTTACACAACCTGGCTGTTCAGGCTGGAGCGCTTCATTCTGAAATGGCTGCTGTCAAAACCGTCGTCCGATGACGAAGTGCAACGCCTCGTCAATGCGCAACAGGATAAATTCGCAGCGTGGACGGTTGAGGCTCGCGCGGAAAACCAGCTACTGATGTGTGATTTTCGGGGGCGGACACGCTCCTGGTTTATGACCGCCCGTGACGGCGATGCGACATTTCTTTACTTCGGGTCCGCAGTTATCCGGGCAAGCACTAGTGCGTCCGGGGAGCCCGAGCTTGGCAAGTCAATCAGCTTGCTGATGGGTTTTCACAAGCTGTACTCGCGGGCACTGCTGTCGGCCGCCCGGGTTCGCTTGAGGTAACTGCAACCTGCCTCAGGTTCCGGGCGGCATCAGTGGCGGCAAAGGACTGTCGAAGCCCAGCTCGTCGCCTGGCTCGTTAACCTTGATCGACCGCAGCGCCTTTGCAAGCGCATTACCGTCCCAGTTATCGTTGCTACTGCCGTAGCTGCAAGCCGACAACGCGTACAACTCGTCGCTGAGCGGTGGCTGCACTCGCAATGCCAGCTCACCAACACTGCGCGGCGCATCGTCGGGCCATTGCAGACGACCCCACTCGACCAGCGCGCGGCGCACACCGCCCTTGTCATGCGCCGCCGCAGATTTTCGTGCGGCCTTTAGCAATTTCGCCTGCTGCTTATAGACCGGTGGCGGCTCGGGCTCCCGATGCTCGCGTTCTCGATCGCGTTCGCGCGACGACCACCACCACGCCAGCAACGTCAGCAGCCAGACGCCGCCAATTAGCTGGGTGAGCAGCTTCCAGAAGCTGTCCGCGACAACCACCGCCGCGGGTTCCGCGGTTTCGGCTGGCGGCGTCGGCTCGACCGGTTCAGACACCGGCGGTGCCGCGATAACCGGCGCTTTAACGCTAATCGTGCGGCCGGGCAGATTCGCAACGCGCCACTCTTTGGCCTCAATGTCGAACCATGGCACTTCGATTACCGGAATTTCCACGTCGCCCCCGCGCGTGCCGATCATCGCGTACTGATCACGTCGAATACCGCGTATGCCCTCTGCTTCGAAGGCGCGGCTGAGGTCCGGCTTGTCCGAATAGACATTCATACCGTCGACATCCGGCGGATCGATTGCCGGTATCTGTGTTTCGATCTGCCCCAGGGCGCTGATCGTCACCTTGCGTGTAACCGGCTCACCCGCCGCCAGTCGATCCGGCTCGCGTGACCACTCCTCGCTGAGCTGCACATCGCGCGCCGGCAACCACTTGGCATCCGGATGACTGTCCGGCGGCGCCGGAATTGGTAGCACCTTGATGGTATGGCCGGTCGATTCAAAAACCTTGCGCCCTGTAATGCGGCCATCGCGCAGCACCCGCGCCTCAAAACGCGCCGGTGAGATCGACACCTCACCGCTCGCCTGCGGGTAAATGGCCAGGACGCGCTCCAGCACGTTGTACGCCCTGCCATTCAGTATCGCCTCGTAACTGCGCTCATCACCGGCACGCTCGTACAGCACTTCAGCGCCCGTAAACAATGGATCGCGCCGTCCCTCCTGCCGCGTCGCTACCGCTCGATAGACTTTGTAGCGGTACAGGATTTGCGACTGCACATACGCTTCAGTCTGATCAATTTCGCTGGTGATAAAGACATCGGCTTCGCCCGGCGGTGCATTTGTCGGTTCGTTGATCGTGATCGGTATCGGTGCACTTTTTTCGTTGCCGATCGTAATTGCTGGAATTTCCTGCTTGCCGGTCTTCTTCGCCATCAGCGCAATGCTCCAGGTGCGGCTGCGGCTGATCTGGCCATTAATGATCGACGTATTGCTGAGCTGACTGAGTTGCCCGCGGTAGAAGTTTTCATCCAGCACGGTCAGGTCGGGCTCTATGTCGATGTTGGTATCGACCGTAATCTCAAGCACAAACGATTCGTTGAGATCTACTGCAGGGCGGTCAACGCGGGCTTGCACAGCCGCCATTGCATTCGCTGAAAGAAGCAACACGCCGCAAATGATCAAGAAGATGTTTTTTAAAACACGATCACGTCTTACCACGGTTGTACCTCATTGTCTGGCCATACGTCATTACCGTCCTGATCGACGCCGGAACGCTGATATTGATGCCGGAATTTGCGCCTTAACAAGCCGCCGGGGTCATCCGGAATACGGCGCAGCCATTGTTCCATCGCCTGCTCCTGTTCCTGCTGTTCGCGCAGCTCAGCGAGTTCCGCCTCGGACATCTGTTGTGGCTTTTCACCGGCCGCCTCTTCGGCGGCGCGCTGCAGTTCTTCCTGCAACGCGCGCATGTCTTCTTCACTCATCTCTTCACCACTGTCCGACGCGTCACCTTCCTGCGGCTCTCCCTCCGACTGCGACTCGCCTTCCTGTCCTTGCTGGCTCTGTTCACTATCGGCGTCAGACTGTTCGCCCTCGCCGCCTGGATTCTCTGTCGACTGCTGATCGTCGCCCTGGTTTTCCTGCTGCTTTTGCTGCTCTTCCTTCAGGCTCTCGACCAGTTCGAGATTGTATTGCGCGTCTTCATTGTCCGGGTCGAGTTGCAACGATTGCTCGTAGGCATCTATCGCTGCATCGAGTTCACCCTGGTATGCCATTGCGTTACCGAGATTGTAGAGACCCGTGGCATCTTTCTTCTCCGCAAAAAGGCGTGCACTGTCCGCGAAATTTTCGGCGCGAAACTTCGCGACCGCGCGCCATTCGGGATCTTCGAAAAGGTCTGCCGCGTCGGCAGCCTCACCGGCCTCCAGCAGCTGCATTGCCTGCTGATCTTTGTTCAGCCACAAGTCGGACCAGCTTGCCGCGTAAGCCGGTTGCGGCAGCGGTGCGACGAATACCAGTACGACCAATACCCAGCCGCGACGAAACGCCAGTGCTGCAAGTGGCAACAACAGCAACAATAACCAGGGGCCTTCTTCACGCCATTGGTCGGTCGCCAGTGCATCGTCGCTCGCCGCAGCGCCGGCACCGGCGATTTCACCACTTAGCAGCCGATCGAGATCGCTGTTGTCCGGCGTCAGTCGTGCATAGCGCCCGCCACCGGCGCCCGCAAGTGACCGCAAGCCACTCTCTTCAAGGCGCGGCACAGCAATCTTGCCGCGGTTGTCCGTCACAAAGCCGCCACTGGCGCGGGGTATCGGTGCACCCTCTTTTGTACCGACACCCATGATCGACAGCGAATACCCGGCTGCTTTCAGGTCGCGCGCGGCTGTTGCAGCTGCCGGGGATGACCCGCCATCGGTGATTAACATCACCTCGCCAAAAGCGGCGCCCGCCTGCTCCAGCAGCTGACGTCCTTTGGCTATCGCCACCTCGGGATAGCTGCCACGGCTCGGCATGATGTCCGTTGACAGGCTGTTCACCAGCGAGGCAATCGTATCCGTGTCGGTCGTTAAAGGTGTCACGGTAAAGGCATTGGCTGAATAAACGATCAGCGCTGTCTGGCCACTCTTGCGTCGCTCGAGCATATCGAGAATCTTCAGTTTTGCGCGTACCAGTCGACTCGGCGCGACGTCCTGTGCATCCATTGACCGCGACAAATCGAGCGCTACGACGAGCGCCTGCTCCGCGCGAAACACCGGTTGTTCAATGCGCTGCCAGACCGGCCCGGCAAGCGCCGTCGCCGCGATGACACCCGCGAGGCCCAGCAACCACCAGCGATAGTCGCGGCCACGACCGGGATCGTTCGATAATACAAACGGCATGAGCGCGGGATCGATCACCGCTGCCCAGTTGCCGGCGCCCAGTTTTCCGCGCGCCAGCAACACGGCCAGAATCACGACGACGGGAATCGCGAATAGCCACTCCGGACGCAACCAGTGGAAATCAGCCGGCATGCGCTTGCACCTCCGTCGCGCGTCGCATCGACACGCGCCTGAACAGGCTGACCAGGCACATCAAGGTCACCAGCCCGAATGCAGCACCCAGCGGATAATAGTAATAGGACTTAACCGGGCGGAATCCGGACTCCGGTTCTTCGACCGGTTCGAGCTCGTCAACGAGCTGATAAATATCCTGCAGGCTGGCGGTGTCCGTAGCACGAAAATATCGCCCCCCGGTGAGGTTGGCGATTTCCGTCAACGTGCCTTCGTCGAGGTCGGCTGACGGATTAATCTGCCGCCGGCCACCGATCAGCGACGCAACCTCGAGCTGTTCTGCGCCAATGCCGATCGTGTAGATGCGCAAACCGACTTGCTGAGCCAGTTGCGCCGCCTTCAATGGATGCACTTCGCCGGCTGTGTTCGCACCGTCTGTCAGCAGTATCAGCACCTGCTCACCGGCATCGTCCTCCTGCTCGTGAACACGGCGTACCGCCAGCGTTATCGCATCGCCGATGGCGGTCTTCTCACCGGCAAGGCCGATAAACGCCTCCATCAACAGGACATTGACCGTGGTCCTGTCCAGCGTCAGCGGTACCTGCAGGTAGGCTCGTTCGCCAAACAGAATAAGGCCGATGCGGTCGCCCTCGCGCCGTGCGATAAAATCGCTGGCGACGGCTTTGGTTGCGGTCAGCCGGTCAACGCGGCGACCGACCAGTTCGAAGTCTTTTTGATCCATGCTGCCGGACAGGTCAACGGCAAGCATCAGGTTGCGGCCAGCGACCGGTACGTCGAGTTCATCGCCGATGCGCTCCGGGCGTGCCGCGGCAAGCACCAGCAAAATCCAGGCAAGACCTGCAACCCAGAAACGCCAGTTGAGCAATTGCTCACGGCCTTTGCGGTCTTTCAATGTCTTGAAACTGTCGACATTCGGCACGCGTAATCCAGCCGTCGACAAGCCGTCGGCCTGCGGTACGAAATAACGCACCAGCAACGGCAATGGCAATGCTGCCAGCGCCCACGGCCAGGCCAATGACCACATCAGCGCTGCCCTCCTGGTGGCGTCGCAATACGCATTCTTGCAGCGGACAACAGTGCGTCAATATCAACATCGCTTAAATCGGCTTGCGGATTGCGATACGGCAACTGCAGCAGGCTCCTGCCCCCTTGCGTGTGAAAATACGGCACCGACAGATCGCGATCCAGCCACTGTAGCCAGTCCTCACCGGTGAGTCCGGCCACTTCGTGGCGCGGCGCATACGCAAGCATGGCACGCCGCAGTAGTTCAGAGACCCGCTGTGCCAGCGCGACCGGGTCACGGTGTTGCAGATACTCGGCTTCCACCTGAGCCAGCTCACGCATCGCGTAGCGTCGTGCTGCATTGAACTGGCGTTGCCGCCAGCCGCGGTAAGCCAGCCAGCCTGACAGTACGGCAGCCAGAACAACAAGCACCCACCAGCCCGGTGCCAGCGGCCACCAGCCGACCGCTTCCGGCAGGTGCAAATCGCGTAATGGCAGCTGGGTCGGGTCCATCGCTAATGTGTCCTCCGGCCGAGCGCCGTTTGCAGCGTGGCAACAGGATCGTCCTCCGTCGACATTGGCATCAGGTGTATGCCGTATCGATGGCAAAACGTTTCCAGCTCAAGTGAGCGCTCCTCGAATTCGTGCTCATAGTCGCGACGCGCCGCATTCGAATAGGTGTCGATGGCGAGCTCGTCCGACGGTGAAACGATCCGGTAGCGGCCCGGTGGCGGCAATTGGCGCTCAATCGCGTCGTTAAGAAAAACAGCGAGCACTTCGTTGTGTCGGGCAACGCTCGACAAGTACGACTGTGCCGCGCGCGAAAAGCCGATGAAATCACTGATAACCACGACCAGGCTACCCGGTCGTGCGACGCGCCGCAGCGACGACATCGCCTGCTCAAAGGGGTCAGATTTATTTTCGGTGCCGAGCGGAGGTTCAACCCGGTCGCTTTTGCTGTTCGGCCAGTCCGGATGTTCTACCAGTTGATGCACATAGCGCAGCGCGGCACGCCTGCCCAGGCGCGGTTTGAGCTCGCGATGCGTAGTGTCGCCGAAGACAATGCCACCGAGCCGGTCGCCACGATGATGCGCCGCCCACGAAATCAGGGCCGCGGCGCGGCTGGCATTGACTGACTTGAAACAACCGCGCGTTGCAAAGTGCATATTGGATCGCAGGTCTGTCATCACCAGCACCGGGCGTTCACGCTCTTCGCGAAACAGTTTCGTGTAGGCCGTCGTGCTGCGCGCCGTGACGCGCCAATCGATACTGCGCGGATCGTCACCGGGCTGGTACGGGCGCGATTCATCGAACTCCATACCGCGACCGCGAAAATGAGAAACATAAGCGCCCGTCTGCAAGGAATTTACGCGCAGGACATCGAGCGCGATGGCGCGTGCCGGCCCGTTCAGGCGAATCAGCCCGGCCTGGCTTACGCTGACCGGCGATGCGTCGCTTGCAAGGTGGTCAAGCCTGGGCACTAGGGCACTCCGACACCGTCCAGAATGCCGGTGATGATGTCGTTCGCATCGACGCCGTCGGCTTCCGCTTCGAAGCTCAATACCAGGCGATGACGCAGCACATCCGGGGCCACGGCCTGAATATCTTCAGGACCAACAAAATCCCGGCCCGCCAGCCAGGCGTGCGCGCGCGCAGCGCGATCAATGCCCATACTCGCGCGCGGGCTCGCACCGTACAGCACTTGCCCGTCGAGATCCGGTGCAACGGCGCCCGGATTGCGCGTCGCGGCAACGACGTTGACGATATATTCCTCCAGCTCCGGCGCCAGGTACAGGTTCAGTACGTCCTGCCGGGCCTGCATGATCGATTCGCGAGACAAGGGTTCGGGCGGTGAGAAGGCGTCCCGCTGCTGCGCTTTGGCCTCATCGCGGTTCAATACGAGTATGCGTCGTTCATCTGCAACGCTCGGGTAGTCAACCTGCACATGCAACAGGAAGCGGTCGAGCTGTGCCTCTGGCAGCGGATAGGTGCCTTCCTGCTCAATCGGATTCTGTGTCGCCATCACCATAAACAGGTCTTCCAGCGGGTAACTCTTTTGACCGACCGAAATCTGCCGTTCCTCCATCGCCTCCAGCAGTGCTGACTGCACTTTGGCCGGGGCACGGTTGATTTCATCCGCCAGAATCAGGTTGTGAAACAGCGGTCCCTTGCGGAACTCGAAGGTGCCTTCCTGCGGCCGGTATATGTCGGTGCCGGTCAAGTCCGCCGGCAACAAGTCGGGCGTAAATTGCAAGCGATGAAAATCACCCTCGATGCTTTCCGCCAGCACCTTGATCGCGCGCGTCTTGGCAAGGCCCGGCGCACCTTCGACGAGCAGATGACCATCACACAACAACGT
>TARA_R110002096_G_scaffold167262_3_pt1 | contig 20628 bp, 27 predicted proteins | sample TARA_R110002096 | Tara Oceans TARA_R110002096 (sample SAMEA4397295) | marine metagenome | biome: Polar Biome; feature: [DCM] deep chlorophyll maximum layer (ENVO:01000326); material: water (ENVO:00002006), including particulate matter (ENVO:01000060) such as... | depth 35 m
GACGCAAAGTCTGGATCATTCTGGCAAGGAGGCTGGCGACCCTCAATCGGTTGGTGCTGTTCTCTAGCCTTATTTTATTCGTATATCTTGCAACCCTTCATAGCTTTTATATTTGCTGCGGTAGGGTATCCAATAGTTGATATGCCGGAATTACGCACTACAGAGTTACTGCCGATCCTTGGAGCGTTACTTGGAATTGGCGGTTTGAGGAGCTATGAGAAAGCAAAGGGCCTAGCAAAATAAGGAAGGTAAGTGATGTATAGTTTAGGAAACAGTAGCAAAGAGAAGTTATCTGGCGTTGAGGATCTAATGCAAAGAGTTGTTGAGTTGGCTATTGGCAAGACTAAACAAGATTTTTCCGTAATATGCGGTATGAGGACGGTTGAGGAACAAGAAATTCTTGTCGCTAAAGGAGCTAGTCAAACCATGAAGAGTAAACACTTGGAGGGTTTGGCTGTTGATTTGATGGCTTATGTTAATGGCGGTCGATGGGAGCTTAATTTATACGATGAGATAGCTGATGCTATGAAGGAAGCAGCGAAAGAACTCGGAGTTACTATTCGTTGGGGTGCAGCATGGCATAAGAACTTGAATGATTGGGAAGGTTCCGCCGAAGATTTAATGAATGAATATGTAGATCTTCGTAGGTCACAGGGGCGTAGACCTTTTATTGATGCCCCACATTTTGAAATTATAGTAACGGAGTAGAACGATGCCAACAATTATGATAAGCATTATGCCAGATGGTATGCCGGTCGATCAGATGTTGAGCGACGATGACGACGGGCCTAGCTGTCCTCTTCCCACTCAAGACGAGGAACTAAACACTAAAAATAAAGATGTGGCTATTGAAGACCACGGTTATAGAGAACCGAATACTGGGTCTTCATTTAACACTGCGGAAACGTGCGGGTCTTGCGGGAGCTATAACCAAACGGATGAGATCCTTGAATGTATAGAGGACACATCTGGGGATACTGGGTATTGCCAACACTTAAAGTTTTCGTGTAGGACTGAGAATACATGTGATGAGTGGGTAGAAGGTGGACCATTAACTTCCGAATCACAAGAAGAGTATAAGGATATTTTATAATGGATGTTGCCGACTTGGCAAAATATCTATATAAGAAAATAGAAGAGCGTCAATCCGATATAGGAGAAGCTCTTTCTAACGGTGCTGTTAAAGATTGGGAACAGTACAAAATGTCTGTAGGAGAGATACGGGGACTCTCTTTCGCTAAAGAAGAAATTAAATCCCTGCTGGAAAAAGGAAACGTAGACGATGTCGAAGACTTTATATCTTCCTGACCACGTTGCGCAGAAAATGAACGAAGAAAAATCTTTGAACAAAGCGTATGTTGATACCAAAGAATTGGTATTAGACCCCTCTCTTCTAGAAAAATCATTACTTGAACGTGTTCCTCAACCTACTGGGTGGAGGATACTTGTAATGCCTTATCAAGGCAAAGCAACAACGGCCGGTGGTGTGTTTGTTCCAGAAGAAGTTCGTAAACGTGAGTCAGTAGCTACAGTGGTAGCATATGTCTTAAAGCTAGGACCATTAGCTTATAAGGACAAAAAGTATGGATCAGAGCCGTGGTGCAAGGAAGGTCAATGGGTTTGCATTGGTCGATATTCTGGATCTCGGTTTAAGATTGAGGGCGGTGAAGTTCGCATCATTAATGATGATGAAGTTATCGCAACCATATTAGAACCTGATGACGTTAAACATATTTAAGGGGGCATCGTATGTCTGAAGAAGAACTTGTAGAAGAAGAAATAATCGTGGAAACACCTGACGACGAGGAAGCAGAAACCGTTTCCACTGAGTCGGTTGTCGAAACACCTCCAGAGGTTGAAACCGAATCATCTGGCGAACAAGAGTTAGAATCGTACAGCAAGGGTGTGCAAGCTCGTATAAAAAAACTTACAGAAAAGTTTAGGCACGAAGAAAGAGACAAAGCAGCAGCTGTAACTCTCTCTCAAAAACTTCTAGAAGAAAATAAAAAGTTACAAGGAAGAGTTAAAGCTCTAGATACAGGGTATCTTTCTGAGTACGGAGGTAGGCTAGCCTCTCAAACAGAACAAGTTAAGGCGGTGTTAAAAGAAGCCCATGAGGCGGGGGACACTGATAAAATAGTAGAGGCGCAGCAAGCTTTATCCCAGATTGCAGTGCAACAAAACCAATATAATACGGCTAAAGCTCGAGCCGATCACCAAGCTAAGATGCCTGCTCCGCAACGACAGCAACAGGCACAGCAACAGCAGCCCTATTCACCGCAACAACAACAACAGCCTCCGAAAGCTGACCCAAGGGCTCAGTCTTGGGCAGAAAAAAACAAATGGTTTGGCGAAGATAAAATTATGACAAATGCTGCTTTTACAATCCATCAAGGGTTAGTAGAAGAAGAAGGGTTTGACCCACAGACCGAAGAGTACTATAGTGCAATAGATAGTCGTCTTCGCAGGGAGTTCCCTCATAAGTTCGAAACGGCAAAGAAAACGGGAGGAAGTAGCCAGGTCGCATCCGCTGGTTCTTCCGCATCTCGCAGTACGAAATCGGGGCGCAGGTCAGTTAAGTTAAGTCATTCTCAAGTTGCGATTGCAAAAAAACTTGGCGTACCTTTAGAAGAATACGCAAAGTATGTAAAAGATTAAGGAGAGAAAAATGTCTGAAACAACTGAAAGAACTTCTCGTAAGAATGATACCCGTGAGAAATCCTCACGCAGAAAACCTTGGGCACCGCCCAGCCGTCTAGATGCTCCAGATCCCCCAGAGGGCTATGTGCATCGTTGGATCCGAACTGCTATGCGTGGCGAAGATGACAAGATGAATGTCAACTCTAAGCTTCGTGAAGGATGGGAACCTGTTCGTAAGGACGAGTACCCAGACTATGAGGCTCCCACTATTGAAGAGGGAGCGTATGCAGGAGTGATTGGTCAAGGAGGGCTAATGCTGTGCCGTCTACCTGAAGAGACAGCCCGCGAAAGAAACGAGTATTACGGGCTCCGTTCCCGCGAACAAATGGTTGCTGTAGATCAGGACTTAATGAAGGAGCAACATCCTTCGATGCCTATTAGTAATAGTAGGCAAAGTCGTGTAACCTTCGGAGGATCAAAGAGAGACTCCGATTAATTTAAAAGGATTGCTAAAATGGCAAATACTAATGGTGCATTCGGACTACGTCCGATTGGGATAGTCGGTCAGGCTGCCAACACCACGGGCATGACGGAATATAGAATAGCTTATGGTAACACTAATGTTATCTATCAGGGCTCTCCAGTAATACCAACCGCTGCAGGCGTTATCGATATAATCGGTGCTAACGCTGGTGGTACAGTTGGTCTTGTAGGGGTTTTCTGGGGCTGTGAATATGTTTCTTCAGTTTCTGGTGAGAAGATTTTTTCTAACTACTGGCCAGGTTCTGGCGCAGATTCCAATCATGGAGTCAAAGCTTTCGTATATGACAACCCTGTACAAACTTTTGTTATAAGTGCTCACGCACAATTGACAGACGAAGCTGCTGCAAGGGCTCATGTGTTTTCCAATGCTAACTTCCATCTAGGAACTACTGGTTCTACTACTACTGGTATATCCGCTGCACAGCTTGCAGTTGGAACTATAGCTGTCACGGCTGCTTTACATTTGAGAATTATGGGATTTCAAGAAGATCCTACTAATTTAGATTTTGGTAACGCGGGTATTGGCGTAATCGTTCGATTGAATAACAGTTTTAACTCACCAAATGGTGCGGTTGCTGCTGGTACTCCATCGACCACAGGCTTGTAAAGGAGGCTAACAGATGGCAATTTCTCGCGCACAACTGGCGAAAGAACTAGAACCAGGCCTTAACGCCTTGTTCGGTATGGAGTACGCTCGATACGAAAATCAACACACAGAGATCTTTACAACAGAATCTTCTGATCGAGCATTCGAAGAAGAAGTTATGTTGTCAGGCTTTGGAGCAGCCCCTATTAAGTCAGAAGGTTCTGCCGTAAACTTTGACGACGCTAATGAAGCATATAGTGCTCGTTACAACAATGAGACAATCGCACTTGCGTTCTCTATTACAGAGGAAGCAATAGAGGACAACCTGTACGACCGTTTAGGCAGTCGTTACACTAAGGCTCTAGCTCGTTCGATGGCTCATACCAAGCAAGTTAAAGCTGCTACCATTTTAAACAATGCGTTTACTGGTGGTGCTTCGGCTGGCGGAGACGGAGTGGCACTTTGTTCCACTGCACACCCGCTGACTAATGGTAACACTTTTGCTAACACACCTGTAACTCAAACTGATTTGAACGAAACTTCCTTGGAAGACGCTCTTATTAAGATTGCAGGGTTTGTTGATGAAAGAGGCTTAAAAGTTGCTCTTCGAGGAATGAAACTAATCATTCCAAGACAGTCGCAATTTATTGCTGAACGTCTAATGGTTTCCAACTTACGAGTGGGCACCGCAGATAATGATACGAACGCAATTCGATCAATGGGAATGTTGCCTGGCGGTTACGCTGTCAACGACTTCTTAAACGATCCAGATGCATTCTTCATAATCTCTGATGCTCCTAGAGGGTTCATTCACTTTGAAAGAACTGCTCTATCCACTAATATGGAAGCTGACTTTGATACAGGAAACATGCGGTTTAAGGCCCGAGAGCGTTATAGCTTTGGGTTCAGTGATCCAAGATGTGTGTTTGGTGTTCAAGGCGCAGGCTAAGAATAACGGCTAATGGCGGGTACTAGTGGATTCTACGCACTCGTCGGTGTCAGTTTGGAAGGGGTTACTTCGGTAGCCCCTTTCTTTTTGTTTTTACATCGTGTATAAATAAAACATTATCAATCCTGACAGTCGCATCATGTGACTGACTTAACCCAGACAGGAGATCAACATGGGTACTACTACTTTTTCCGGTCCTATTAGAGCCGGTAATATAAGAAATACAACTGGAACGACAGTTGGAACAGACCTAGCCAATGTCGGTTACGTTGTAATGTGTCAACAGCATATACTAGACTTAACAGGTGGAGCGGTTGCTGCTGAATTAACTACTATAGTTATTCCTGCTAACTCTAAAATTGTAAATATAATTATAGATCTGGAAGCTGCTGCTGATATAACAACAAATATTAGTGTTGGAGACACAGTTGGCGGAGCTACATCGTACATTAATGCTGTTGCATCTGGCACCACTGTAGGAATTAAACCTCTAGGAATATCTGGTGGCGGAACTCTTGCATGGAAGAACACAGGCACTTCGGATGAAAGACTGACAGCGACTGGTAGTGCAGCCACAGGGACCGGATCATGTGTTATTACGGTTATGTATGCTCAGGCTTTTAACACTGTTCTTCAACCATAATCGGAGGTTTAAATGGCTGGATCAGACATAAGGACTAAAAGAGCTAGTTCTCTTACAGGAAACCAAAGCATTGGTCGATGCAGGCTGAGACAGCTATATGTAACGGCTGCAGGCGGTGCGGGACGATTGACGTTAAAGGACGGTACGGGCGGGGAAGATCGATTAGATATCGATTTTACTACGGGTTCTACCTATGACGTTTACATTCCAGACGAGGGTATTTTGTTTACGGATGATGTTCATATTCATGCAGCAACAACAGCCAACGTTACTGGCATAACTTTTATGTGGTCATAAACTAAAGTGGAGAGGGAAACCTCTCCACCTATTAAGGTTAAAAGATGTGATAAGTAGAGGTCAAGGGGTAACTAAATGACATCATCAGGATCCAGAGATTTCAACTTAGATGTTGGAGAGGTAGTTGAGGAAGCTTACGAAAGGTGTGGGCTAGAAGTCCGTACAGGGTATGATGCTAAGACGGCTCGTAGATCTTTGAACTTGATGTTTGCTGAGTGGGCTAACAGGGGTTTAAACCTCTGGACAGTTAAACAAGGCACCAAGACTTTGACTCAAGGTCAAGCCACAGAGACGTTAACGGATGATGTTGTTGATTTACTTGATGTTACTTTAAGACGTTCTGGTACTGACTTTGCAATGCAAAGAATTAGCCGTGGAGATTATTCTTCTATACCAAACAAGACGGATCAAGGGCGACCAAGCCAGTTCTTTTTTAACCGGCAAATAGATCCAATTATAAATTTGTGGTCGGTTCCTGACAATTCTACTGATCAACTCATATATTATTATGTTAGAAGGATAGAGGATGCAGACGCTCTGGTTAATACAGCGGACATGCCTTTCAGGTTCTTTCCTTGTATGGTTGCGGGACTAGCGTATTACATGTCAATGAAGCGCGCACCAGATAGATTACAAATGCTAAAGACAATATACGAAGAAGAATTTCAACGTGCAGCGGATGAGGATCAAGGTCGAACGCCTCTACGACTACAACCTAATCTGAGTTACTTGAGGATCTAATGACATACGCTTCAGGAAAAAATGCTTGGGGAATTTCGGACAGGTCGGGACGAAGATACCGACTTAGAACGATGAAGCAGGAATGGACAGGATCTCTAGTAGGGCCGGACGAATATGAGTCTAAACAACCGCAGCTTAGTCCTCCTCAACCTTTTCCAGATCCGCAAGCTTTAAGGAACCCCAGACCAGACAGAGTGGAACCTCCTGTGGAAGTTATATTACGAGTAAACCCGTTTTTAACAGCGGGAGTTGGTTCCAATGTTTTAACTGTTATTCAGCCAGGGCATAGCAGAAAGACGGGAGATATAGTTAGGTTTAGAGATTCTCAACCTTTTCAAAGTTTCACCGCAGCTGCTCTTAATTTAGCTGCAGGATATTCTATAACAGTAACAACAGACAGTCAGTACACCATCGCTGTTAGCTCGCAGACAGCTACAGAAGCAAACTCAATGGGCGGGGGCGGTTTTGTGTCTGCCGGGCCTGTTACCGTGGAGGCTTAAATGAGTTACACTAGAACAACACTAAGACAAGCAATTAAAGATTACACGGAAAACGATGAAGCTTCTTTTGTAAATAACTTAGATAACTTCATAAGAGCTTCAGAAGACAGAATACAAAAGAATGTTCAGCTAAGTCTCTTTAGAAAAAACGTGACGGCAAACACTACTGCAAGCAATCAGTTCCTTTCTATGCCTACAGATTTTCTTGCTCCGTTTTCTTTAAGCTTGATGACTCCTTTAAACCCCGGCGGGATTAAATTTTTCTTAGAGTTTAAAGACACTAGTTTTATTCAGACATATACTCCTAATTCAACTACTGTTGGTTCTCCTAGATACTACGCTACATTTGATGTGAGTAATTTTATTTTAGCACCTACTCCAAACGCTGCGTTTGAAGCGCAGTTGCATTATTTTTATAGACCTGTAAGCCTAACAGCAAGCACGATAATTCTTTTTGTTAATCCTACATCTGCTAGTTTTGTTGTAGGGGACTCTATTACTGGCCAGACTAGCGGTGTTACGGGCAAAGTTGATTCGGTTACGGCTATTACTACTGGTGGCGAAACTTATAACCAGCTTACTGTTTCTAATTTCTCTGGCTTGTTTACGTTTGGAGAAAATGTTTCAGCGGTTTCTACCGTCAATGGGGGTTCAGGAGCTACTGGGCCTTTGTTGAACCTTACAGCGGGAGGAACAAGTTATTTATGGCAAAGTGCCGATACAACTACTTCTTGGTTAAGTATAAATGCATCAACAACTCTTTTATATGGTGCTTTGATAGAAGCTTATATATACATGAAGGGTGAGAACGATGTTCTTACAATGTTTAACCAACGTTTTAATGAAGCTCTTGTAGGAGTTAAGATGCTTGGAGAAGCGCAAGCGACGACGGATGAATACAGAACAGGTCAAGTAATTAGAGAGAGGACATAATGTTTGCTATACCTCAAAATGAAGTGCTAGTTGATGTGAAGACTACAAATCACCGAGGGTTCACACCTGAAGAACTGGCCGAGCAATGTACAGGTAAAATTGTTTCAATCTCTGATACCGCTCATCCTGCAATTCGGGATCAAGCCCGTGCTTTCTCGGAGCACATCGAAAAAGTTGTTGCGGATTATATGCGACAGGCTATTCGCAGTGACCGCACAACAGTGTGGAATGCTCTTAACGATTCGGGAAATCCGGATTTAGCTGAACTTATAAGGAGACTTTAATATGGCATTTACAGGAAACTTTATGTCTACATCTTTCAAGGTAGAACTCTTGAAAGGTTTTCACGATTTTACTAACGGTAACGATGAGTTTTGTATTGCGTTATATACAAGCAGCGCAAGTTTCACTGCTTCCACAACCACTGCTATATTTGGCGCAGGGAATGATGAGGTTGCGACGAGCGGTAGTTACACTTCTGGAGGTCCTCCAGGGGCTACTTCAACGAACAAACTAACAAATGTAACTCCGAGCTCCACAGGAACAATTGCCTTTACTGATTTTAGCAATATAACTTTTACTAGTGCTACCATTACGGCTCGAGGTTGTTTGATATATAACTCACAAGCCAATGGCGGGACGAACACTGCTAATAACGTATTGGTGCTAGACTTCACTTCTGATAAAACATCTACTGCGGGAGATTTTGAAATTATCTTTCCTACTCCTGATTCGTCGAATGCTATAATCAGGATTTCTTAAATGGCTACGTTGAGGAATAGAGTTAAAGTCTTTACCTCAACTACGGGTACGGGAACGATAACGTTGGGCACAGTAGTGGCGGGTTTTATGACGTTTGCCAATGCAGGAGTTCCTAGCACTTCAACTGTCCGATATCTTATTGAACAAGGAACCGACTTTGAAATAGGTTTGGGCGTTTATACAGCTTCTGGCACAACGTTGTCGAGAGGTGTTCAACAGAGTAAAATTGGTGCTTCTGTCGGTACAACTCCTCTTACTCTAGATGGTTCGGCTATTGTTATGATTACTGCTACTAATAATGATTTTGCTCTACAGACAGCATTAACGATGATTTATGGAATGTAAAGAATGGCAGAAGGAGATTTAAATGGGCAATCCAAATATAGCGACAGCTACATCTATCTTAGGAGGGACAGCTTATGGACTTCTAGACACTGGTGGTCTAGTTGAAGTTCTTGAAAACGCAGCTAGTTCAAACCTAGTACTAAAAATAAACACTTTAATAATTTCAAACTATGATGGAAGTAACGCTGCAGATATCTCAGCATCTATATCAGATGCAAGTGGAGGTAGTGATAGGTTTTTTGCTTATCTAATAACTGTTCCTGCCAAGTCCAACCTTGTGCTTATTTCTAAAGATATAGGTTTTTACTTACTAGAAAACAAAGCTATAAACCTACATGCTTCTGCAGCGAATGATTTAAACTATTTTCTTAGTTATGAAACAATTTCTTAGGAGGTTTTAATGTCTAATGGTTACAGACAAAACGGAGGCGTTATTGGAACACAAAATTCTTTTTCGGCCATTGCGAAGGGCGTTTGGGGCGTAAAAGAGAATTTTATTAATAGAGCTCCACTTCCTGGGGAGGTAGCTGGTGAGTATCAATATACTACCGTAGGGTCGCACACTTTTACGGTCCCTACTGGAAGGAATTTTATCACTATTCTTGTTATCAGTGGTGGCGGGGGCGGGATGTACTTCGTTAATCCAAGCTCCAACGTCAGCTATAGAATGAATGGGGGAGGAGGAGGAGCTTTAGCTTGGAAAAACAATGTATCTGTTGTCCCTGGTGATGCGTACACTGTTATCGTTGGTGGAGGAGGATCTCAGGGAGCGTATTCCGCTGGTTCTACGGCTGGAGGTACGAGTTCAGTGACGGGTACAGGAATTACTATGTCTTGCACTGGTGGTGGTCCTGGTCGATATAACGCAACTGTCGATCCCGGAATTGCTTCTGGTGGTGACACTGGAGGAAATCAAAGGGGAGGGCAGTCAGTTGGGGGAGTCTATTCTTCTGGTTATGGTAGCGGTGGTGGCGGTGGTGGTCCTGGCTACTCAGGATCAAGTACTTATTCAGGAGGCACCGGGGGCAATCGCTCTTTTGTTATAAGTGTTCCATATGGTCCTTCCCCAGGACTTAATGGCGGTGGCGGTGGCGGTGCTGCTGCGTATTCCGCGTGGTATTCTCTGGGTGGCGGTGGAACAGGAATGTTTGGAGAAGGAACTTCTGGCGCAGCGGGCATTAATGGCGTGAACCCTCCTGGTCTCGCTGGTGGCGGTTCTGGCGGAGGGCAGGCAACAGGAACAAACTATCAAATTGGTGGTCTTTATGGCGGTGGAGGAGGAGGTTCCCCCAATCAAACTGTTAACAGTGCAGTTGGCGGTGATGGGGCGCAAGGGGTCGTTCGGATACTTTTCGGCACCATTCAAGCGCGAGCTTTCCCCTCTACAAATGTTGCTTTAGCTGATAGTGATGGTAATGTGACAGTTATCTAATGTAGGATAAGAGTATGTTAGGTTTTATACCTCTAGGAACAAGTCCTATAGCTTCTAACGTCACGGACGTTAGTCCTGATGTTGTAGTATCTATTGCGTCGGGTCTTCAAGCGACCACTTCGATTGAACCAGTAACTACAAGCGCAGATGCTCAGTTCTTTACGGTTGGGTTTATCATCACGACAAATATTGGACCAAATGGCGCGGGATCTGGCGTTACTGTGTCTATTGGTTCTTCTGTAACTCTTGGAAGTTTAGAAGCAACGACAGAGATTGATCCTGTCACTGTTTCAACCGGAAGTTCTGTAACTCTTGGAAGTCTAGAAGTTTTTGCAACTGTAACTCCACTAAGTTTGATTACAGGAGATAGCTCGCTTACTCTTAGTAGTTTAGAAGCAACAACAGGGATTGATCCTGTCACTGTTTCAGCCGGAAGTTCTGTAACTCTTAGCAGTTTAGAAGCAACAACAGGGATTGATCCTGTCACTGTTTCGATTGATGTGCCGGTTACGTTGTCTTCTTTTGAGATTGAAACTTTTTTAGGAGTTCCTTTTTATCCTCTGGAAACGTTTTTACTTCAAACTACGGTGGGTTCCGGCACTATAATAGCAGCGGGAAGTTCTGTCTCGGTTATTCCCGCAGGGTTTGAAATAGTCTCTACTGTAGATTCAGGGACTGTTATTAAAAACAGTATTAATGTTAGTGTTTCAGGTATCGAAGTTACAATGGGTATTGATCCTGTTGTTGTGATAGGTACGGCAGACGTATCGGTAGGATCTATTCAAATTGCGGGGCAAGTAGGTACGCTTGAGCCTATCCGAACAGGATCTGTCGTTACTCTAACAGGGGTTCAAGCTACAACATTTGTTGGGCTTGTAAACATCTGGGGTATTATTGATCCAAACCTTATTCCAGACTATACTCCGATTATACCGAATCAGGGGGCGACATGGACGGACATAACTCCCGCTGCAGGAACCTCATTTAATAACGTTGCTCCCAACGCAGGAACTGTGTATAATGAAATCGTTCCTACTCCCGGAACAATATGGACTAAGAAAGTAGCATAGGTGATACATGGCTAGTACGTTTTCAAGTAGCGGACTCGAGTTAATTGCAACGGGTGAAAAGAGTGGAACCTGGGGAACTATAACAAATACCAACTTACAAATTATTAATAGGATATGTAACGGATACGGAACGATAGCGTTATCAGGTACAATCCACACTTTGTCGATTAGTGATGGCTCCCTTGCTGACGGGCACTACGGAGTTTTAAATTTTGCGGGAAGTCCTTCTGGAACAAACACTGTAACAATCAGCCCTAACGATGCTTCGCAAGTTTATTTTGTAAAGAACTCTTCAGGGCAATCAGTAATACTATCGCAAGCTGCGGGCACAGGCTCAAATGTCACCGTTGCAAACGGGGAATTGGCTATTGTTTTCTGTGACGGAGCAGGAACAAACGCAAGCGTTGTGGATATGGGGTCGGCGTATTTAAGGCCTGCAAACAACTTATCGGATCTTGCCAGTGCAGTGACTGCGTTGGTAAATTTAGGTGTCACATCTACAGCTGCTCAACTGAATTACAATGCAGTAACAACATTAGGATTAACAGAAGCAAGCAAGACGGTGACTGCGGATGCTACTGGAGTAGTAACATTTGATAACGGTATTATAGAAGAGATGGAAACAGTTTCCTCTTCTAGCAATGCAACCGCATTTAATTGTCAATTGAGTACAAACTTTGAAACGGTTCTTACAGAAGCCACAACGCTTTCTTTTACTAATCCCACAGGAAGTGGCCGAGTTTCTTCTTTTACTTTAAAAATTAAACAAGATTCTGGAGGCAACAACTACGCCGTTACTTTTCCCGCTGCTGTAGATTGGTCCGACGCAACTGCTCCTACTTTAACGTCTATAGCTAATGCCGTAGATATATTTGTATTTTTTACATCTGACGGAGGAACAATATGGTATGGGTTTGTAGCAGGACAAGCAATGGGATAAGAGTATGAGTATGCTTGCAATGAAATTAATCTCTGCTTCTGGAAGCAAAGACGCTTTTGATATCTCAAAAATGAGCTACGAAGGTGGGGGAATGCAGGGGACGGGCTGGGTTCAAAGTACTATAGATGCGGGGATGAATGCTTTAGTTCGAAATAGAACAGTGTGGGGGTATGGTACTGACTCCAACCCAACCTCCTCGGGGAATTACCAACCTCATGATGTCCATTTTAATGCAGATGGTTCTAAAGCTTTTATATTGAACTCAAGAAACGGCACTTTAACCACTGCGGGTTTTTATTCTTCTATCATGCAAGTGAAACTATCCACTCCTTATACCGTTTCAGGAGACATTGGTGCGTACAATCAAGACCAAGCAACAACTAACTGGTTCACTGATGCTAATCTTGTCACGCAAGCAGCTGCCTCTCTAGAAAAATCTGGGTTTACCTTTAAGCCAGACGGAACAAGTTTTTGGATTGCAGACCGCAACAGTGCCAAAGTTCGGGAAGTCCAACTTACCACTGCTTGGGATTTAAGCACGGTAGTAAGCTATACAACTCCTTACAAGGAATACGCCACTGGATTAACATCTTGGGGTTTGGCAGCGATAGCTTGGAATCCAAATGGAAACACGTTTAATGTTCTGACTCAACAATCGGAGATTTGGCAATATACTGTTACAACGCCCTTTGACATAACAACAGTTAGTGCTCAAACGGCTCGGAACGTCTCAGGAGAGTCCGGAAATGGGGCCTCCACTGGCGGTTGGGTGGATATGAGCTATGGAAATAATGGACTGAGACTTCTGGTTACAAGCTCAAACAACATCGTTTTGAATATAACGTTGTCCAGTGCTTACGATACTAGCAGCACTTTAACTTATGCGTCTAATTACACTCCTCCTAGTTCAACTAGGGGGGCTCATTTTAGTCCGAATGGAACAAAAGTTTATTTTGCTTGTAAAAATACTATAGAAGGTAAAAGTCTAGGCACTGCGTATGATCTTACAGGGACAGTTACATCCCTCGACTCGTTGGCAGTTTCTAAGAACGGGACTTACTTTTATGATGCTATGAAGTTCTCTGCCTCCCCTAACGGACAGTTTCTTTTTGTTTGGGTTTATCCAAACGCTCCTTCTGCTGGTGCAGCTAGTATTATTCGGATGAATTGGGGCCCTAATATAAATGGAAGTCCGAGACAACTCTCCACAGGACTCACAGTGTATCATGGGGATACGCTTAATTCTGCTCCTCGGTTTGCTTTTGGGAATAGTGGTACGACACTCTATTACTTAACAACGTCTGGACTTCACTATTTTACGTTAGGATCAGCGTATGATATTTATGATGCTACATATGTTGGCGTAAACAACACATTAGTGTCCGCCACTGGTACGGGAGATAGAGAAATATCTTTGTATTTCAAACCGGACGGAACTAAGCTGTTTGCAGCGGGAGACGGACAGACAAATATAAGGGAATATGCGTTAAGCACGCCTTGGAACCCTGTAGGAAGTTTATCTCTTACATCCACGTTAACTTACTCTGGCTTTGGGCAAAACAGTCTAGCTTTTAGCCCAGATGGAACTAAAATATTCACTCGTCAAAGTTCTACTGGCGCATCGCAATGGGCGGTAAGAACACTAAACACCGCTTGGACGTTGGCTAGTGGTGTTTCCTCCACTGTTCTTTACGATCTTGAAACAAACAGCAGTGCCGATCCCACAATCGAAATAACAGCTTGGCAAGGGGGATCGTTTGGAGCATCTGGAATCTGGAATTTTGCCGTGCCAGGCGAAAACGATAAAAGGCTTTGGAGTGTAAATATAGACAGAAGCACAGGAGTCCCAAGTCTAACAAGTTGGTCAGCTATTCCTAGAGCTAATTCTTTTGCTGGGGCTACTTCTGTAAATTCTTTTGCTTGGGGCAACGGAGGGATGACCTTGATTGTTAATCAGTTCCGATCAGACAACGGTCAAGCAAGAAGAATGGTTCAGTGGGACATTCAAGGCGGGTCTTCTAATGCATATAGATTAGATAAGTTAGCTTTTAAAGTATCTAAAGACTTCATCTTTGTCGGTGATACGTATAGAGGCAGACTTGGAGGAGTTACGGGAGCCACTAAATTCTACCTGTCGGCCGGTAGTAACCAAAAAGTTTTGCAGTACAATATGAGTACCGATTGGGATGTCAGCACTATACCAGCTAGTGAAAATAGCGCGTTTACCACAACTGGTTCATTTTATGTGACCGATTTTCAATGGAGTTCAGACGGAGCTTATCTATACATCCTAGACAAAAACACGGGCGCAGGGGGAACGATCAACCAATACACGGCTGCCACGGCTTGGACGGCAGACAGCAATATTAATCAGACCCCTACAAATACAAAAAGTTTTTCGGCTCAGTTTGGTCAAATTTCAAACACTGGAACTCAAGTTATGACAGACGCTACAAACTTTAGCCTCAGTACTAACGGCAAAACACTTTTTGTGTTTCATGTGTTGGATCCTGCTGGCCCTGGGTATGTTTCAGGGAACGCAAACGCTGCAAGTTGGGGTATTAACGGAATGCAATACACTTTATCTACTGCTTTTAATATCTCTACGGCTGTTTATGATGGTAAAACATTGTCAACTGCTGCGCCTCTTGCGAGAAACGCGGTTAAAGACAGTTTTATATCCGACAACGGTAGATCAATGTATTTGATGATGACTAAAAGTAGGTGGCCAGATGATGCTGATGAAATGTCGGAAATTCTTGTAAGATATGGGGTGTAAGAATGCCTTTAACAAAGCTGAAGTTTAAACCAGGTATTAACAGAGAGACCACTTCGTATGATAATGAAGGTGGCTGGTTTGATATGGACAAGGTTCGCTTTCGGTTCGGAGTGGCAGAAAAGATAGGTGGCTGGGTAAAACGATCTGCGCCTGATTCGTTTCTTGGGGCGTGTCGTGCCCTTCATTCTTGGTCAACGCTAGCCTCTGCAAAACTTCTTGGAGTTGGTACTAGTCAAAAATATTATATAGATGAGGGAGGAGTGTTTTATGACATTACTCCTATTAGAAGAACGACTGCAGCGGGAGGGGTTATCTTTTCTGCTACGAACAGTTCTACTATAATCACTGCGACAGACGCAGGGCATGGCTGTGTGTCTGGAGACTTTGTTACTTTTTCTGGGGCTTTAACTCTCGGGGGAAACATCTCCGCTGCCGTTCTTAATCAAGAGTACAAGATAGATTCTATTCCTACCGGTAACACATACACTTTTGTTGCTCGAACGGTTCAGTCGTTAAAACAAATAACTGTAAATGGTCAATATACTCCAACTCCTGTCACGGCAACAGCGGGAGATAATGGAAGTGGCGGAGGAGCCACTAAAGGAGCGTATCAATTAAGTGTAGGTCTAGATACTTCGGTGTTTTCTAACGGATGGGGCGCGGGCGTTTGGAACGTTCAAGCTCCTACGACAAGGGGATGGGGAGAAGCTTCTCCTGCGGGCAGTGTTTTAACGTCAACACTTAGGCTATGGAGCCACGATAATTTTGGAGAAGATCTTTTATTCAATGTTCGCAATGGTGGTATTTTTTACTATGACTCTTCTTTAGGTCTAGGATCAAGGGGCGTGAATCTTTCTTCTCTGGCAGGAGCTAACAGTGTTCCTACTATAGCAAAGCAGATATTAATATCAGATACTAATAGACATATTCTTGCGTTCGGATGTGATACAGAGGCTGCACCTGGGGCGCAAGATCCGTTGGCTATTCGGTTCTCGTCCCAAGAATCTTTAACAGATTGGCAGACACAATCAACAAATACGGCAGGGGAACTTCGTATAAGTTCTGGTTCAGAAATAGTAGCTGCTATAGAAACAAGGCGGGAAGTTGTTGTGTTTACAGACAGAGCTCTTTACTCCATGCAATTTTTAGGGGCTCCTGAAGTTTTTGGTATTACTTCTATTTCAGAAAACACAACGATAGCGGGACCTAATGCTGTTGTCGCTGTTCAGGATAACCTTTTTTGGATGGGAGAGAGTGAATTTTACGGGTATGGAGGTTCTGTGCAGCGTATTCCTTGCCTTGTTAGAGACAAGGTGTTTGATGATTTTAACAGGGGACAATCTGAGAAAGTCACGGCTGCATTGAACGCTCAAAGCTCTGAGGTCTGGTGGTTCTACGCTTCTTTAAATAGTGAGACTAATGATAAATATGTCGTTTATAATTATGTTGAGAGCGTCTGGTCATATGGAGATCTAGCAAGAACGGCTTGGGTTGATCGAGCTATCTTTTCTACTCCGCTCGCTGCGGGTACGGACGGATTTTTATATGAGCATGAACAAGGTTTTGATGATGGATCCACTACTCCTGCTACAGCAATAAACGCTTATATTGAATCAAGTGAAATAGATCTAGGAGAGGGGGATCAATTTGCTTTTATTAAACGATTGATACCCGACATTACTTTTGTTAACTCGTCTAACCCTACTCCTTCTGCTAACTTTATTGTTCAAACGAGGAACTTTCCGGGGGGAAACTTTACCGATACATCTAATTCTAGTGTGGTTAAGACAGCTTCGGTTCCCGTGGAACAGTTCACCAAACAGATTAACATAAGACTTCGAGGGAGGAGCTTTGCTTTAAAGATCCAATCAGATGGTCTAGGAGTAGGTTGGAGACTTGGTGCACCAAGGGTAGATATTAGACCAGATGGGAGAAGGTAATGTCTCGTAATCTTGTTCTTCCTCACTTCCCAATACCTCCGCAACAATATGACAATAGGTATTTTGCGGAAGTCATGAGATCTTTTTCGGTATACCTTCAGCAGATCCAAAACCCAGGCGAAGGAAGAAACACAACAACAGTTCTTACTGATCTTCCTACAACGGAAGCGGGCTTAGAAATAGGAGGGTTGTTTCAAGTCGATGGGTTTGTTATGGTGAACCGATTGAATGCCTCAAATGTATTAGGACAGAATATAACAACATCAGTAGGAACAGTAACGGTGGTAACAACATGACGGATGTAAACGTGACAGAACCAATATTTTGTATTATGTGTAACGAGACGATAAGTACCAAGGAGGATCTCTTAGCTTTCGATACAGGTACTTGTCCTAAGTGCGGGAAAAACTGGCGCAACGCAAGTGTTTCGGTAACGTCTCCAGAAGCTATTAAAGGAGAAACATATGAGTAACATCTTTTCCTCACTAGGGTCTCTCGTTGGCATGGTCGTAGGAGGTCCCGCTGGGGCTGCTCTAGGATCTGGGCTTGGAACTCTCTTAGGTGGCGGATCGATGGAAAATGCCGTCCAATCGGGGATAGGGGGGCTTTTCACTGGCGGAACAATGGGACAAACAGGCCTTCTAATGAACGCCTTAAACGGTGGCGGTGGTAACGCAGCTGTTGGGAACCAATTAGCAGGCTTATTTACAGGGAATAATCAATCGAACGGGGCAGCCCCCGCTTCCGTTCCCGGACAACCAGGGGCAAATAGGAACACAGGAACAAGCGGTATTCTTTCTAATATGTTTTCAATGCCGGAAGATCCCTTGATGAACTCATTAATGAGAGAGTATCTTTACAAACAAAGAAGACCACCTGACTATGCGAACCTTTTAACGCCACTACAACAAAAACAATTAGCAACAGGAGAGAGGGCACCTGATTACAAAGGAACGCCTGCCCCTGTTTACCAACCCGTTGATCGAACTCTCTATGCAAACCAAGGGGGGTACATTGAAGGTCCGGGCACAGGAACGAGTGACTCGATCCCTGCTACAATCTATCAAAACGGTGGGCCAGTTCAAGAAGCTAGGCTCTCGGATGGAGAGTTTGTTATGACAGAGGATGCGGTTAGAGGAGCGGGTAACGGTAGTCGCGCTGCAGGCGCAGCTAAAATGTATCAGATGATGAACAGCCTTGAGAGGAGAGCATAATGGAAGAAGAAATTCAATCGCAAAGTACTACTCTACCTCCAGAGTATTATGAAAAACTCTTAAAGGATTTAATGTCCAACATCTACAATGTAGGTGATGACAACAGTGTTACAGGAATAGGGGCCGAGTCTCCTTTATATGGAAAGCCTGTTGTTGATGAAGCAGGGAACCCTGTTTATGAACTGGATGAAACAGGGCAGCCTGCCTTAGACCAATACGGAAATCCTATACAGAAAGTAAGTGGAGGCGTTCCTCCCCCTGATGCTATAAGATTTACAGACGATCAGAAAAGAGCTCTGGACATGGTTTCAGAGGGAATAGGTGCATACAAACCTTATACAGACCGTTCTGAAGAACTTATGGAAAAAGGTGTGACGGCAGCGGATGCAATGATGGGGAAGTATGATCCTTCATCTTACCAAGAATATATGGATCCATATGTAGAGGATGTTGTTGATACAACTTATGCTGACATACAACGCACAGCGGATATAGAAAGAGCTCGTATGGGCGGGAGATCCGTTAGTACTGGTGCCTTTGGAGGATCTCGACAAGCTGTTGCAGAACAAGAATTACAGAGAAACACGGCTGACATAGCTTCTCAAAGAGGCGCGGAGCTACGATCCGCTGCGTACACACAAGCACAAGATAATTCTATGAGGGCTTTTGATAATCAAATGACCAGAAATCAAAATGCTTCTACTTTATTCCAAGGTTTAGGAACGTCGATGGCAGGACTTGGCGGAGACATCCAACAGTTAGGTATGACGGATTCTAGGAATTTATTTGACGCAGGATCCTTGGAACAAAGTCAACTTCAGACAGAATATGACACAGGTAGATCAGCTGCTATAGAAGAAGCCTACGAACCTTACACAAGATTTAGCTATGTAAGAGATATGATCTCTGGTATTCCTGCTTCACAATCTACGTTAGCTGTTGCAGGGGGTCCGAAGAATAGTTCTTTATCGAACATTGTAGGCACGACTGCTCAGATGGGCGGGCTTGGTTCTATTAAATAATAACGGAGGTTCTATGGACGGAGTACATAACAGAAGTTTGTTTCAAACTAAGAGCAGAGATGCTCGAAAGAAACTGGCTAGGATGGGGGGCATTATGTCGTCCTCTCCTCAGTTGCTTCAAGCGGGAGGCATGACCAACGGTCCTAGTCCCGCTGCTACTAGTCCTATTATGCGACCTCCTATGGGTTACAATATGGGAGGGAAAATTACGTCCCCGGGACCTTACCCAACGAATTATTTTGGCGGGGGGGCAGCAATTCCTTTAATTCAACAAGCAGGAAGATTTGTTGGTTCTAAAATTCCTTCTATGGAAAAGATAGGACGAACGTTAGGAATTAGTGACAATTCTCTTGCTGCGGGGATGTCAGCTAATCCAAAACTAACGGCTGGTTTACTTTCTGGTGGTACGGCTATTGCAGGAAATAAAGTGTATCAACAACTTACTCAGGATAAAAAAGAAGAAACAGCTGCCATAGAAGCTAAGATGTCTCTTAATGATTTAGTAGCGGATGTTCAAGCTAAGATAGAAGCAGGGGAAAACATAAGTGCGGAGGTGGCACAGCAATTAATCGAACAGCTTATGCCTGGCGCAACTCCAGAAGATAAAAAAGAATTTCTTAACAAGACAGGAAATGATTCTTCCGATATGAGAAATCTTGACGCAATAAACGACAAGATAATGCAAGTTGCTATTGCTGGTACCATAGGGAAAAGTCCCGAAGCTTTAAATAAAGCCATATTAGGAGGACTACAGAACTACCAACAGACGGCCTTGGCTAGAGCAACAGCAGCACAGGGGGGTAAATCAAATGCGTATACTCCTGAACGATTACGACAATCTCTTGTGCAACAATTATCTGCAATGGGGGAAGAGGAAAAGGTAGCTCAAGGTCTTCTCATAGAAGATAAAGATGAAACGGGTAAAACTATTCTATTACCAGGACTAACAGAAGAGCAATGGATTATGAAGATGATGACGTTAGGAGGAACTGGAGCCTCGACCCCTGCTCCTGTATCTAATCCATCAAAACTAAGACAACAACTAGAAGAAGCTCTTAAAAGTAACCCTGGCCAGAAACAACAGATACTAGATAAAGCAAAAGAAATGGGCGTAGATATAACAGGATTAGAATAATGGCTGAGACTAATCCCTTTATGAACCTGGGAGAAGAAGAAGTCTCCTCTAGCGATAATCCCTTTATGAACCTAGGAGAAGAAGAGGTATCCTCTAGCGATAATCCTTTTATGAATCTAGGAGAAGAAAAAAAATCAATTTTTCCTTACAAATCTCC